>OBVF01000009.1_pt1 | contig 267721 bp, 177 predicted proteins | sample 1476041 | NCBI WGS metagenome assembly OBVF01 (sample SAMEA2579983, study PRJEB22360) | human gut metagenome
GAAAAATACCTGTCAACACTTTTACAGGACAGCGCATTTTAATGCGTCGGCCCTGTACTGACCAACGGCTTGTTGCTTCCTGACTCAAACAACGAGCCATACCGGGGAATAGTAACGAGGCTACTCCTAAGTACTTCCAGCGCGAAAAAGCATACCGGATGTTATATCAGAATCGTACAATTTTATATACCGGACGATCTCTGACACCCCCTTTTAAATAGGGTTGTGTACGATAACAGTGAAAAACCGTGAAAGAATTTAAAAGAGAACCAATATTGAAAGAAATATTTGGAGGAATAGAGTGGAAGCCTTACATTTGTACTGTGATTTTTTTCATAGTATTAGATTTAAGGTTAACAAAGGTTGGAGCAAGGCGTTGCTCCTTTTTTTATGCCTATCATTAAAGTAACTGATACATTCCGCCTGCCAATATCCGTATCACCCCTTTCATTTCAAGTTCAAACAAGATAGCATTCATTTTATGTACAGCAATATCGGCTTCAACTACCAATGTATTGATCTGTAAAGCCCCCTGTGCTTGCAGAAGAGAGACAATCCGCTGCTCTTCTTCTGATAATTCCGGGAAGAGATTCCGCTGAACATTCTCCGCTTTCCGGGACTGTGAAGAAGCATCCCAGCACATGGCTTTCACAAAATCTTCGGCAGACAAAAGAAGAGCTGCTTTATTGTCACGAATCAGTTGATTACAGCCGATAGAAGAAGCATCCATCGTACGTCCGGGAAAAGCAAAACAGTCGCGATGATAACTTTCGGCAATATCGGCAGTGATCAGTGAACCGCCTTTAGCAGCAGACTCCACGACGATCGTGGCATCTGCCATACCTGCTACAATACGGTTACGGCTTATAAAGTTATGTTTATCGGGATTGGTCCCGGTGAGAAATTCGGTCAGTAAACCACCTTGCTGCAACATGTCAACAGCAGTTTTCCGATGGACGGAAGGATAAATACGATCAAGCCCATGCGCCAATACGCCAATGGTAGGAAGGCTGTTGGCAAGGGCCGCACGGTGTGCATGAATATCAATACCATAAGCCAGCCCACTTACAACAAGTACCTCCGGACAGAGGATTTTCAAATCGCGGAGAAAAGAAGCACAAAGCTGTTTACCATACTCAGTAGCGTTGCGGGTACCTACCATATTAATAATGCGAAGCGCATTCAAATCGGCATTTCCTTTGAAAAAAAGAGCAATAGGGGCATCATCACATTCGCGAAGACGGGAAGGGTAACGTTCATCGGCCAAAGTAAGACATTGAATATGGTTCTTCTCCGCAAATTCATACTCTTCTCCGGCACGTACCAATACTTGTGGGCAATCCAATGCTTCCACCACACGGTTGTTCACTCCCGGCAGACGTTCGGGAAGTTCCTGCCGGAAACGAAAAACATCAGCAGCACTTCCAATGCCATCCACCAACTTCTTTGCCCAGATATGTCCAATGCCCGGAACCTGCGTCAAGGCAATGCTACAAATGCACTCTTCGCGGCTACTCATTGCAAATAGGGCGCAAAGACGCTGTCAAACAGTTCACTATCACTCAAACGCCCGTTAACGACACATACGGTTTCAACGGTTGACTTCACTACCACTTTGCCATCACTCTTCCGGAAGATATCCTGATAGAACACATACTTGATACCTTCTTTTTTCATATAGAGTTTGGAAACAAATTCATCTCCACTCTTCAATGGAGTTTTAAAAGCCATATTGATACGGGCAACAACCGGATCAACTCCCTGCTCATGCAATGCAGCAAAGCTGACACCCACAGAAGAAAGGAACTCATGACGCGTATGCTCCAGATAGTGTTGATAATTGGCATTGTTGACAATGCCCTGCAGGTCGCATTCATAATCGCGTACCTTCATCGCCAGCTCGTAAATATAATTCATGGTTGTAATGTTATAAAGTTATAGGGTTGTAAAGTTATAACTCTCCTTACAACCCGCCTTTAAACTTTTTCAGTTCATCCACAGAAACCAGTTTGTAGAGCTTGTCACTCGGACGTATCTTATCGAGTTTCATGGAGAAACGTTCTCCCTTCTTTACGTTTTGTACCGGTTCAAGATCAACACGTGCCTCTTCGAGGGTAGCAAACAAAGCTCCGGTAGTCGGTCCGGTTACCAATAACTTATCGCCTACATTCAATTCGGCTGCTTCCACAAGAAACTCGGCAACACCGATATTACTAAAATAACGGATTCCTTTGCCTACGTAGATCTTACGTTCTGTAGCTGCCGAACCATAGTTCTTAGTCCACTCTCCCAAACGCTGTCCCAAATAGTATCCATCCCAGAAGCCACGATTGAACACACTCTTCAGGCGTTCGTCCCAGACAGCCACTTTCTCGTCAGTGAAAGTATCGTCCAGATAAGCCTTGATAGCCTCTTTATAACACTCCACCACGGTACGCACATACTCAGGACCGCGGGCACGGCCTTCTATCTTGAACACCCGTACACCGGCATCCATCATCTTATTCATAAAATGAATCGTCTTCAGGTCTTTGGGTGACATTATATACTGATTGTCGACGTCCAGCTCCACATCCGTCTCTTTATCCCGCACCGTATAAGAACGGCGACACACCTGCATACAGGCACCACGATTGGCAGAACTGTTCATCTCATGCAACGAAAGATAACACTTACCGGAGACAGCCATGCACAAAGCACCGTGGCAGAACATTTCAATACGAATCTGTTCGCCCGAAGGGCCACATATATTCTCTTCTACGATATGACGATAGATCTCCGCCACCTGCTCCAGGTTCAATTCGCGGGCAAGCACTACCACATCGGCAAACTGGGCATAGAATCTCAAAGCCTCTATATTGGATATATTCAGCTGGGTAGAAAGATGCACCTCCTGCCCGATCCGGCGGGCATAACTCATCACCGCCACATCGGCAGCGATCACAGCCGAAATACCGGCTTCTTTCGCCGCGTCAACGATAGTGCGCATCAACTCCAGATCGTTATCATAAATAATTGTATTTACCGTCAGATAACTCTTCATCCCATGTTCATCACAGGTCCGGGCTATTTCGCGCAGATCGTCAATGGTAAACGTATTGGCCGAACGGGCACGCATATTCAAATTTGCAATACCAAAATAAATAGAGTCGGCACCTCCCTGAATGGCTGCTGCAAGTGATTCACGGGAACCAACAGGAGCCATTATCTCGAAATCATTCAAACTAAAACTCATACACTTTTTATTATATAGAAAGCTTATTATCTCCCCGATCTTCCCCGAGGTTTTTCTCATAATTCAATCAGTTAAATAAATCAAGAAGTACAAAGGTAGGCTTTTTTCCGTATTTTTGTAGCGATAATGAAAGTTACTTCAATCACAAATCGTAAAATTAAGTAAACCGTAAATGAAAATAGGCCACATAGATTTGGGCGAACGCCCTGTATTCCTTGCCCCGATGGAGGATGTGACAGATCCTGCCTTCCGTTTGATGTGTAAAAAATTCGGAGCCGATATGGTGTATACGGAGTTTGTTTCGAGCGATGCACTGATACGCTCCGTCAACAAGACTACGCAGAAACTTTCTATCTGCGACGAAGAGCGTCCTGTTGCCATACAGATATACGGAAAAGATACCGAAGCTATGGTAGGAGCAGCACGGATTGTAGAAGAGGCACAACCTGATATACTGGATATCAATTTCGGGTGTCCCGTAAAAAAGGTGGCCGGTAAGGGCGCCGGAGCAGGAATGTTGCAGAATATCCCAAAGATGCTGGAGATCACCCGCGCCGTAGTAGATGCCGTAAAGATACCTGTTACAGTAAAAACCCGCCTGGGTTGGGATGCTGACCACAAAATCATTGTAGATCTGGCAGAACAACTACAGGACTGCGGTATTGCCGCACTCGCCATTCACGGACGTACCCGGGCACAAATGTATACCGGTGAGGCAGACTGGACTCTTATTGGCGAAGTGAAAAACAATCCCCGCATGCATATTCCGATCATCGGCAACGGAGACGTCACCTCGGCAGCAACTGCCAAAGCATGTTTCGACCGTTACGGAGTAGATGCCATCATGATTGGCCGGGGCAGTATCGGGCGCCCCTGGATCTTCCGCGAGGTGAAACACTATCTGGAAACAGGAACCGAACTTCCTCCCGAAACCTTTGAATGGTATCTGAATGTGCTTCGCGAAGAAGTGCTCAACAGCGTAGCCCGTCTGGACGAACGCCGGGGAATCATTCACATACGCCGTCACCTGGCTGCAACTCCCCTGTTCAAAGGTATTCCTAATTTCCGAGAAACCCGCATTGCTATGCTAAGAACAGAATCGGTAGAAGAATTATTCCGAATATTCGACAAAATAAAACCGGACGGTGAATAAAAAAGAGATTGGCTTTAGTGGATTTATCATAAAAAAGTTATTACTTTTGCGGAAATATAGATTCTATTTATAAAGTAACAAACAATATGAGAAAACCGCTACTCTTTTTTATTTTATTACTGTTCACCTCTCCGTTGCTCCGTGCGCAATCTGTAGAAGAAATACAGAATAGCAAGGAATATATTTGGGGAACCGGCAATGCCTCTACGCTCAAAAAAGCCGATAACGAAGCGTTGGCGGCATTAATAAGCCAGATATCTACCAATGTATCCAGCCAGTTCAGCCAACTGACGGAAGGAGGTACAGACGGAGACAAAGCAACCGTAGACGAAACATTCAAATCAGTCATCAACACCTATTCACGTGCAACACTGAACAATACCCGACGTATCGTAATACAGAACGAACCGGAAGCTGCGGTAATGCGCTACATCAAAGTCAGCGAGATACAACGTATCTTCGAGGGTCGTAAAACAAAATTGCTCGACTTTACTCAAGAAGCGATAAAAGCTGAGAAAAAAGCACAGGTAGCTGATGCCTTACGCTATTATTACTGGGCACTGACCCTACTGCAAAGCTATCCTGACGGGAATTTTCTCACAATGAAAGACGAAGAAGGGAAAGATCAGCTATTGTGTAATTGGATTCCCAAACAGATGAATGCTATCTTCTCTCATCTGGAGGTTTCCATAAACGACGTCCACATCGACGGTGATCTGAAAACAATCGATCTGAAAGTGCTCTATAAAGGTCAACCTGCCCGCAACTACGATTATACCTACTTTGACGGACGAGACTGGTCGAATATCTTCTCAGCAAAAGACGGACTGGGAATTATCGAAATGCCTGCTGTTGCCAATGCCAAAGGAATGCAGATAAAAACGGAGTATATGTTTGAAGGCGAGTCTAATATCGACAATGAACTGGCCGAAGTCATGCAGTCGGTCAATCCGATCCCCATGCGCAACTGCTATCTGAAACTAACAGGTGAGGAGCCTAAACCAGGAGAAAATCCGGCAGCAACAACATTGCTGACAGCTTCCGGTGATAGCGCCAAACAAACAGAATCCGCCATGCATTATCTGGCTAACGAAGAAGTTACCATCTATCAGAACACAATGAAAGAGGTAGAAAACGCCATCCGCTCCAAAAACTACGCCAACATACAATCTATTTGTACCCCGGAAGGTTTCACTATGTTCAACCAACTGATAAAATACGGCAATGCCAAAATAGTGAAGGAACCGGATCTAAAATATCTGGAATGCAATGGTGAGATAACCTGTCGTAGTCTCCCTATGAGCTTCAGTTTCAATGGCAACCGCCGCACATTCGTTGAAGATATCGTATTTACCATGACCCAAGAAGGTAAAATAGACGCTATCTCCTTCGGACTGAACAAACCGGCTGTTGATGATATTATGAATCAGACTTCCTGGGGAGACGATGTACGTAAAGTATTGATCAACTTCCTTGAAAGTTATAAAACAGCCTATGCATTAAAACGCTATGACTACATCAACAGTATATTCTCGGATGATGCTCTGATTATCACCGGTTCGGTGCTGAAACACAAAGTAGTAAATGAGGGGCAACCGATGAGCAAAGAGGCTGTAAAATATACCCGTCAGACAAAGAGTGAATTCATGAAAAGACTGAAACACATCTTTACCGGAAACGAATATATCAATCTTCGCTTTGCTGACAATCAGGTACGCAAATCGGGAGTAGGAGGCGAAATCTATGGCATTCAGATCAAACAAGACTACTTCTCGTCCAGCTATGGCGATACAGGTTACCTCTTTCTAATGGTGGACCTCAATAACCCCAAAGAACCTGTTATTCATGTACGTACCTGGCAACCGGAGAAAGATCCGGATTTCGGGCTGATAGATTTAAGTCACTTCTGATTTTCACCACAGAGGACACAGAGGGCACAGAGTTTTAAATCTTTTAAAATCAATTAGACAATTACTCTGTGCCCTCTGTGTCCTCTGTGGTGAAATACATTCAAAACCGTACAGCAAGAAATCAATTTCACCGATAGCCATCGCACTAGAAAAGTTTTGTCACGGAAAACCGTTACAAAACAACTACGTATAAGTTAAAAATCAAACTTATCCGATCATTTTATTCGACAAAAAGGAATTCATTTATAAACATTAACTATATTTGTTCGAAAAATACATTAATCCTAAATTACAGAAACAAACATGTCAAACAGCACTACCAAACGTCTGTTGCTACTATTTACCGTTCTTCTACTTATTTGCCCTGCCATCCCTGTGCTTGCGCAACAAGGAAAAATCAATGTAGCATCTTTCCAACGTATGGAAAGCGACATTACTGCCCGTGTCACAGCTCCCAAACGGGATCAAAACGGTGAAGTCTGTGCACTTATCCGTATCGTGACCAACGTAAAAGACCTTATGTTTGAACCCGACGCCCTAGGAATCACAGCACGTGAAAACAAAACAGGAGAAATCTGGTTGTACGTCCCACGAGGCGCCCGCCGTATCTCCATTTTACATGACGAACTCGGTATTATGCGAAACTACTTCTATCCGGACATCATCGAGAAAGCTACCGTATACGAAATAATACTCAACACCGGCGACCAACAGGATAAGCCCGTAGTTGAAAATAACATGCAGCTCATCGTAGTACGCCCCGAACCTGCCACCGCCAATATTTATATTGACGACGAACAAGTGCCGGTTGAAAATGGCCTGTTTAATGCTACCATGCCCAAGGGCGATCATACCTACCGCGTAGAAGCTCCGATGTACGAGTCCGAAGCAGGTATTATTTCCATAGGAAGCAGTCCGGTGACCAAAAGTGTAGTGCTGAAACCCAAGTTCGGCTATATGGAAATATTCTCCCTGCCCGAACAAGATGCAAATGTTTACATAGATAGCATATTGGTAGGTAAAACTCCCTACCGAAGCGACCGTATGGCAATAAAAGATTATAAGGTTCGCATTGAGAAATCCATGTACTTCTCGATTGACACTGTACTTTCTATCGCCGCAGGCGAAACGGTTCGCCCCACTTTTAGTATGAAATCAACCATCAAACCGCGTGTACCCTGGAATACAGTGATTATGGCACAAGCCAACTACCACCCATCTACCACCTCCTTCGGAGGAATGATCGGTTTTACCAAGACAAACGGATTTTATGTCCGTTTTGTCAGTGATTTTGGTTCAGCCTCAACCGATCATGAGTGCGACGATAGCGGTATGTTGACTGATGTAGCGGGCAATCCTTATTATACAGGCAATACAACTCAATCACGCATGTCTGTTACGGCCGGATACCTGCGCCGGATATGGAAGCCTCTATATCTGTACGTAGGGGCCGGATATGGAAATGCTGTATCCGCTTGGGAATTAAAAGACGATACCTGGGCCAAAAATATAGATCACTCAGCCAATGGAGCAGCAGCCGAATTGGGCGGTATTCTCCGTTTAGGTAAATTTGCGCTTTCCGTAGGTTTTCACACAGTCAACTTCAAACATCACGAAGCAAGCGCCGGCATTGGCCTCATATTCTAAAAAGATACACAACATGAAAAAGAAAGTATCCATATTTATAGTATACAGCCTGCTTCTCTTGATGACGGGCTGCGAGAAGTTCACAGAGCCCACCGCTTTTGAACCGACATTCAGCATAAACGATGCAACAGAAATCACTCGTCTGAGTGCCACCCTTTCCGGTAGTATACAAAAGCAGGGAGGCATCATAACCTCTTACGGATTTATCTATGGAAAACTGGAAAGCTTGGCCGACGGAAAAGTTATAGAATTTAAGGGAGAGCCGGCCGGAACTTTCAGTGCCACTTTCGGCAATGATGAACTTCCTCCACTCACACCGGGAGAAAGATACTATTTCTGCCTTTGGGCAGGCAGTAGTGAGAGTTATCAGGAAGCCGAAACCGGCAAATACGGATTGGCAAAGAGCGAGATCCGTCAATTTCAGACGAGCGAAAGCAGTGCCCCCACTTTCGGAACCACCGAGGTAGCCGATATCACTGAACAGAGCGTCACCGTACGTTCCAATCGTATTGACGAAGGAGGATCTGCCATTCTGATGATGGGATTTGCCTATCATAAAGCCGGTAGTAGCAAAGACAATCTCGTATTACTGGATAATGAGGAACTGGAAAACGAAAACTTCTCCATTACCATTGAAGGACTTGAATCGGGAACTACCTACACCGTACGTTCTTTCGGGTTCAACAGCGCCGGTATCGGCTATGGTGAAAGCCAAAGCTTCACCACTGTCAATTCATATGCGCCTACATTAAGCATACTCAACCCACCGACAACCATCAGAGGTAGCTGGATCATAGCACAAGGCACCATCATCAGTACCGGTATCAATAGTTCTATAAAGATAACCCAACGCGGTTTCTGCTGGAGCAAAACCAATAATACTCCTACCAAAGACCAAAACGACGGCATATTATACTCCGACAGTATAACTGCTACATACAAAGAGAAGATCACCGATCTGGAAGGAAGCACGAAGTATTATATCCGAGCATGGGCTACGAATGAAAGCGGCGAAACAGGCCACAGTAAAATCATTGAGTTTACAACACTTCCAATCACCTTACCGGCAATTACCCAGTTGACTTACTCTAATCTCACGGCACGAAACGTTAACGTCGAAGCTACCGTCGGCAATGGGAATGGAATCATAACCAAGCAAGGTTTCTACCTGAGCCGGGACAATGCGACCCCCGATGAAGCCAACCATGATAAAGAAATCGTTGTCGATAATGACATAAGTCTTATAACCGGTACTTTCACCGGACTGATGCATAATACAACTTATCATATCCGTGCCTTTGCCGTCAATGAGGCAGGCATCAATTATAGCGATGCTATCGATATCACTACTGCAATTGATCCTACCCCGGGAGAAGATGATAACGAATCACCAGAACTCTAAAGAACAAGTCAAAAAGTATGAAACGAAACGATATATATAATAAGGTATGTATGGCAGTGTTTATGACACTGCTCAGCATGGTCTCCCTACAGGCCGAAACACATGAGGTACAACTTACCGCCGCCGGCACATTACGCCAACAACTCAGTGGGGTCACAGTGAGTAGTATTACCGGGCTTGTTATCAGCGGACCGCTCAACGGTAGCGATATCAAGTACATCCGGGAGATGAACAAGCTGGTAACCCTTGATATGGAAAACGCAAGCATCGTATCGGGTGGCGAAGCTTATTACGAGAATTATCATACTGCCGACAACCAGATTGGTGACCAGATGTTCCGGGGATACGATTATGGCTGGACCGCTCCTGTCACCAGTATTATATTACCGCGCAACATTACCCGCATAGGAGACACCGCCTTTGAAGGAAGAGATGTATTGAACACCATCACCCTTTTTGAAGGAATCACCGATATAGGGTATGGCGCTTTTTGGAATTGTAGTGCTCTGGAAAACATCACACTGCCTTCTACTTTAAAAGTAATGGGAAACAGCGTGTTTGCGTATTGCCGTAAATTAACAAGCATACACATCCCCACCAGTGTAGAAAACATAGGAGACATTCCCTTCAACGACTGTACCTCCCTTAAATCCATCACGGTAGATGCAGCCAATAACTATTATGAGAGCATGAATGACATACTCTTCACCAAAGGAAAAGAGCAGCTGATTAAATATCCGGCAAAGAAGACAGATACCAGCTATACCCTTCCGGAAACCGTAAAGACAATCAAGGACGAAGCTTTCTCAAGCGCCATCTTCCTCTCTGCGGTTCAACTCCCTTCCATGCTCCGGGAGATCGGTACAGAAGCTTTCTCACATACCAACATTACCTCCATCACCCTTCCGGCTACCGTGCAACGGATCGGTGCAAATGCCTTTATGCAGTGTGGAAAACTGACTTCACTCACTGTAGCTCCGGGTAATCGCTATTTCAAAGCCATCAATAATGCGCTTTACAGTTACGACGGTACGCGATTGATCGTCTGCCCTACGGGTATCCTGAACGACAATCCATCGTTCACCGTACCTTCGGGAGTCACCACCATTGCCGCTTATGCTTTCAGCAACAGTAACCTGCAAAGCATCCACCTACCTTATGGATTAAAAACGATAGAAGAACGGGCCTTTTCCTCTTGTCGTTTACAGACACTCATCCTCCCGGCAACGGTAGAAAGTATCGGGAACTATGCTTTTGCTTGGTGCTACGAGATGAGTAGCATCGCACTGCCTGCTTGCCTGCAAACAATCGGCTATGAATTTCTTTCCGGCAACAATCAGCTGGCCACCATCTACTGCCCGCTATCCGAACCCGCCGCCAGTTACCAAAATACATTTTATAATATTCCTCCCACCTGCGAGTTGTACGTGCCCACAGGCCGCCGTACGGCTTATCAGTCAAACAGCGACTGGAATCAGTTCAGTACGATCTCCGAAGAAGAGATCGTGATATACGATAGCCAAAATGCAACCGTCTGCCCGTCAAATCCCGAAGCACTCGAAAGGCTGCTCGAACCCTATCATGAAAATGGAGTCTACCTTATCGAAACACTGACACTCGTCGGAAATATCAATAGCAATGATGCTGTATTTATCGGCAATATAAGCAAGCTCTCCCGGCTGAACCTCCGTAAAGCCACTTTATGGAAAACCAACGACGGTGTCAGAGAACACTACCTCCCTACAGGCATGTTTGCGTATGGCGAAAGTCTTGGAACGAATTTGCAAGAACTGGTCCTTCCCGAGAAGTTAAAATACATCGAATCCAACGGAGTAGACATCCATAACCTGCAACACCTCGTCAGCCCTTCCACTGTTCCGACACCGGCTGCCGCAGACGCATTCAAGCGGAATAACTGCACCCTCGTTGTACCCTTCGGGACACAAGCTACATACGCCACAGCTACCGGTTGGAACGTATTCAGTGAGAATACAGACACTGACATTCAGGGTGCTGTCACCTTAAACCTGACAACCCCCGGAACGCTCTCTTCCCTGATAAACGAAGATGCCCGCCCCACCGTCAAGACATTGATACTGACCGGTACTATCAACAAGCCGGATTTCGACTTTCTGCAACAGCTCTGCCAGGAATACAATCTGACGGCCATTGACCTGAGCCGGACAAATATCGCAGCTTACGGGCAACAGATTGCCAACCGTGTACCCAACGATGCTTTCATGAATTGTAATACTCTGCAAACCATCGCCTTTCCCGCTTCAGCTACCGAAATTGGCGGCAACGTCTGCTGGAGTTGCCCCATGTTGACTACACTTATTTTACCGGAACAGCTCGTCAAACTGGAGTCCTCCTTCGGTTATTGCCATAAACTGACCCGGGTAAGTTTACCCGCTACGCTACAAGTGATAGAAGGCAGTCTCTTTCCCCAATGCAATGGGCTGATTGCTTACACTGTAGACGATAACAGCCCTTATCTGAAAGCAGTGGACGGAGTCCTGTTTTCAGCCGACGGTAGTTTAATCTACAGCTATCCAAAGGGCAAAGCAGGCACTTCCTATCTTATCCCCAATGAGGTGAAGACCATTGGTAATAACGCTTTCAACGGATGCCGCCTCACCTCTGTAGAGTTAGGCAGCCAAGTAACAGAAATTAAAGAATATGCCTTCATAAATTGCAATCAACTTTCTGCAATCATCCTCAACGAAGGTCTGAAAATCATTAACCAATCTGCTATCCAAAGCTTTGTCATCAGTGATATCACCTTACCCGCCAGTCTGACAACCATTAACGGAAATCCGTTCATCGGAGACAATCCCAATCTTACAAACATCACTGTAGCCATTGGCAACAGTGCGTTTAAGACCAGTGACGGAGTGTTGTTCTCCATGGATATGACCCGTCTGATTACCTATCCGGCGGGTAAAACCGGAACAAGCTATTCCATTCCGGCCGAAGTCAGGAGCATTGAAGCCCGCGCTTTTCAATACGCAAAGTTAACCGAAATTACTTTTGTATCCGCCAATAGTCCGATAAGTATCGGGACAGGCGCTTTCTTAGGAACAAAGATTACCTCTATGGTGCTTCCGGAAGGGCTCAACCGACTGGAAGGAGAAACATTTCAGTCATGCAACGCACTAACCAAAGTTGTATTACCCGGCACACTGACCTTTATCAACTACAACGCATTCTATGACTGCCCCTCATTGACGGAACTTCATTGTAATGCCACCACACCTCCTGCCCTCAACAGTGCATTCCACGGTCTGAATACAGGAGCCTGCACACTCTATATCCCCGTAGGCAGCAAAGCTACCTATACAAGTACAACAGAATGGAATACCTTCGCCCGAATGATCGAAAAGGCAGTATCCACCCTCAATACCACTACCGGTACGCTAACCGTTGCGCTGACAGAGGCCGGCACACTCAATGAGCTACTTCTGGAACAAATGGGAGGAACAGCCGGTCTGGAAGTTACTCTGGATCACACCCACAAGCTGATTGTCAGAGGAGAAGTGAACGGCACGGACATCAATAACATCCGCCATTATTGTATCGACAGAGCCGGGCTAACACAGATCGACCTGTCGAAGGCCGACATCCGGGCAGGTGGCGACTGGTATATGTACGATGCCGACACAAAGGAAAATATCTATACCGCCGACCACATTATTACCCCCTACATGTTCAGCAAATTAGCTCACCTCACCCGAATCGACTTACCCGAAACCACAACAGCGATAGAGCAGAGAGCCATGCAGGATTGCACGGCTTTAGAAACCCTGACCATCCCCGATGGAGTATCCTCCCTGGGACAGGAAGCACTCAGCAGATGCAGCAACCTAAAAGTCGTGTACACATATGCAACCGTTCCGCCTGCTCTTGTAGCAGATGCATTGTCTCAGGTACCTGCCGCCACCGCCACACTCTATGTTCCTCACGGTGGTAAAAACACTTATTCTGTCACAGAAGGCTGGAAAGAGTTTGGCACGATCAAAGAGCTGGTATATGTAGCTGTTTCGGGTACATTGAACGAAATACTGGGCAATGGGCAAGAAACAGAAACAGAACTTATACTGGCAGGCAACCTGAACGGTACGGACATCAAAGTCTTACGTGGAATGCCGGAACTAACCAGTCTCGACATGAGCCGCGCCACGATCGTTCCGGGAGGAGAAAAGTATTATCAGGACTACGGTACCGAAGCTTATAAGCTGGGGCCACACATGTTTCACGACATCGCTGCAGCAAGGAAGCTGACCTCCATCATCTTACCGGAAAATACCATCTCCATCGGAGAGGAGTGTTTCTGGAACTGTCTTCAGTTAACCAGCATTTCTATCCCGGCAGACGTAACCGATATTAAAAACTGGGCATTCGATCAATGCCAATCCTTAACAAGTATTCAACTCCCGACATCACTGCAAACAATCGGTGGATACGTATTCAGCGGATGTAACAAACTAACTGCAATCCACATCCCGGCAAAAGTGAACAGCATGGGCGACCGTCCTTTCCAAAACACGCCGGCACTAGAAAGTATCACTGTAGACCCCAATAACGAATTTTTTCTATCGGATGAAGGAATACTGTTCTCCAAAAACCGCACGGAACTATACGCCTATCCTTCCGCAAAAGAGGGAACGCATTATACCGTTCCATCCACAGTCAGTGTATTGTGCCCCGGTGCTTTTCAGGGTTCTAATCTGGAGAGTGTTACCATCCCCTCTACGGTCAGTTCCCTTTCACACAACTTATTCAATAGCAGTCATAAGCTGGCTTTTGTTTCGCTTTCCGAAGGACTTGCTGCCATTGAAGCACATGCATTCAGCAGTTGCTACTCGCTTACCGGGCTCACAATCCCTTCCACGGTCACTTCCCTTGCCGAAAGTGCATTTGCATCCTGCTTCAGCCTCCGGGAGATCCGGATTCCCACCGGAGTCAATTCGATAGGCAACAATCTGTTTGATAACTGCTATTCGCTCGGTTCCGTGCTATGGGACAGCCCTATCGATCCGAAAGCCGCCTTCACCGCTTATACTTGGGATCCGGAAGCTCAACAAAATCTCCCGCGAATCAACATTACCAATCGCAATACATTGCTCTATGTAGACAACGAAACGGTAACAGAAAAAGGGTGGTTCCCCAATCTAGTGTGTAACAACATTGCCGAACAGGTGATACTGAGCGACAGCCTCATCAACCGCATCTACGTCAACAATGTATGGATGAACTATCACCACTCGTTCTACGCAGCCCGACCTTTCAAAGCCAAACATATCAGTTACCTCCGCTCATTCAATATAGATGAATACGGTAACGAAATACAATCGGGACGGGGAGAAGCCGGAGGATGGCAGACAATTGCCCTACCTTTCGGTGTACAGAAGTTCGAGCATGAAGAGAAAGGAGAACTGGCACCCTTCCGTAGCAATGCAGCTCAAAACGAGGCACTCCCTTTCTGGTTACGCAAACTGAACGGAGCTGAAACAGGCGAAACCAAATATACGAATGAAACCGTATTGGAGGCCAACTGCCCGTATATCATTGCTATGCCCAATCATGAGTCTTATGAAGATAAATACAACATCACCGGGGTAGTTACCTTCAGTGCCACAAGCGAAGACGGTATTGATATAGCCGCCACACCTGCCACCATGAACCGCGGACAAGCTCAAAGATATGATTTGGTATCTGCTTACCAAACCATACAGCAAGCCGACACTGTATATGCCATCAATTCAAACGTTACCTGGCAAAACGGGAAAGAGTACAAACCGGGTACTCTCTTTGTTCGCAACAGCCGTACCGTACGCCCCTTTGAAGCTTATGCTGTCAGTAAAGAAGTAGCTGCACATGCGCCCCTGTTCTACAGTATCACCGGAGGAGACGGTGAAATAACCGGTTGGGAAAATCTCTTATTAAAAGAAAAAGAAAAGCCGTTGCAAGCATATAGCCTGAACGGTATACTCTACATCACCGGCAACAGCGACCGAAACATATTCCTCTATGACACCGCCGGACAGATTGTGCGTATCTCTGAAATCAAAAAAGGAGAAACGATCACAATCAATGATCTGCCTGCAGGTATCTACATACTGGAAGAGAATAAAGTTATAATCAGATAATAAAAACAGACATCCTTGTCACGGAAAACCGTGACAAGGCATCTTCCTATTAATAAAAATCCCAATATACCCGATCATTTTTTTATAAAAAGAAGACTGTTTTATAAACATTAATTATATTTGTTCGAAAAATACATTAATCCTAAATTACAGAAACAAACATGTCAAATAGCACTACTAAACGTCTGTTGCTACTATTTATCGTTCTTCTATTTATTTGCCCGGCCATCTCTGTGCTTGCGCAACAAGGAAAAATCAACGTAGCATCTTTCCAACGTATGGAAAGCGACATCACTGCCCGCGTCACAGCTCCCAAACGGGACCAAAACGGTGAAGTCTGTGCACTTATCCGTATCGTGACCAATGTAAAAGACCTTATGTTTGAACCGGACGCCCTGGGAATCACGGCACGTGAAAACAAAACAGGAGAAATCTGGCTGTACGTCCCACGAGGCGCCCGCCGTATCTCCATTTTACATGACGAACTCGGTATTATGCGAAACTACTTCTATCCGGACATCATCGAAAAAGCCACCGTATACGAAATGGTACTCAACACCGGTGATCAGGAAGATAAGCCTGTAGTTGAAAACAACATGCAGCTCATCGTAGTACGCCCCGAACCTGCTACCGCCAATATTTATATTGACGATGAACAGGTGCCGGTTGAGAATGGTCTGTTCAACGCTACCATGCCCAAAGGAGATCATACGTATCGTGTAGAAGCTCCGATGTACCAACCCGAAGCAGGTGTTATTTCCTTAGGGAGCAGTCCGGTGACCAAAAGTGTAGTGCTGAAACCCAAGTTCGGCTATATGGAGATATTCTCCCTGCCCGAACAGGATGCCAAAGTTTACATTGACACAGTTCTCGTAGGTACCACCCCTTATCGCAGTGACCGCATGGCTATCAAAGAGTATAAAGTACGCATCGAAAAGGAAACTTATTTCCCCATAGACACCATACTGACTGTAGCGGCGGGCGAAACGGTACGTCCCACTTTCCGAATGATATCTACTATCAAGCCTAAAATCCCAATGAATACGCTTGTCTTGCTGCAGGCCGGATACAACCCGAACTCTACCACCTTTGGCGCTATGTTAGGATTTGGTAAAAACAAGAACGGATTCTACGTTGGTTTCCGTAGTGATTTTGGCTCGGCAGGGAGCGACTTGGAATGCAACGAAAATGGCACAATAGGTGACGGAAGCATACCTCCATTCTATAAAGAAGGAGTCACCCACCAATCGCGTATGTCAGTTACCGCCGGATATTTCCGTCGCCTCAACAAGACGATCTACCTTTATGCAGGAACCGGATACGGCAGCCGTACTCTATCTTATGAACTGGATGAGCGGGCTGAGGATGAAAGTGGAAAAAGCCTTGAAGGAGTACAGGTAAAGGACACAAGCAAATCTCCTACCGGAGTAGCCTTCGAACTGGGTGGTATTCTGCGTTTCAACAAGTTCCTGATCTCTGCGGGGTATCACACAGTAAATGCCAAATACCACGAAGTAAGTGCCGGTATCGGTATGATATTCTAACCCCAAAACGTAAAATGAGATGAAGAAATTCCTATATATAATAATGTGTGGGGTGCTACTCTTGTCGGGTTGTGAAGAAGACAACGAGCCGTTAGCCTATCCGCCTACGCTTGCCAGTGGTAGCGTGACGGAAATGACAAGGGTGCAAGCCGTTCTTTCAGGAGCAGCCATCCCCCATCCGTCCAGCATCGTGAAATGCGATATCGGCTTTATGGTTGCCACCTCAGACAACATGGCCGATGCAGAATCCTTTGTTGGCACAGAAGAATCTGACGGCAGTAATCAATACCGGGCAACAGCTACAGGATTAAAACCGGGTACCCAGTATTACTTTTGTATTTATGCTAAAAGCAGCAATACACTGGTAAAAGGCCCGGTACAGTCATTCACTACAGAAGAAAGCATTGCTCCTATTGTAAGCGTACCAACCGTTATCAGTAAAGATGAGACTACCCTGACACTTAGTAGCCAGGTGACCGATGACGGTGACGATACTCCGACCATTCGTGGGTTTGCTTATAAAATATATATTGAAGGCGACCCCGACCCGACCAAGAGCGATAACGTAGTATTGGGTTCCCTCACGGCAACACGTGGAAAAGAGGATCCTTTCACTGGTACTGCTATCAATCTGCAATCCAATACAACCTATGCCATACGGGCATATGCCACCAATAAAACCGGAACCGGATACAGCCAGGTCATTACATTAAGAACGGATGAATTAATGACCCCTATTGTAACAATCGCTCCGCCCAATCTGGATAAACTGACTTCCTATACACTGGAGGTAACAGGAACCGTCACTGACGAACGGGGGTACCCGGTTCAAGAACGCGGCTTTTGCTGGAGTGCGGAGAATCGCCTGCCTGTAGTGATTGAAAACGGGCAAAATCAGGTAACGGCCGACGAAACAAGTACTTTCACCAAGGTAGTGACCGGATTGAACTCTAAAACGAAATACTACCTCCGCGCCTATGCGACCAATGAAAAAGGAACCGGTTACAGTTCTCCGATAGAGTTTACCACTGTCGAAGAGCAGACTGCATCACTGACGAAAATGATTGTATCGGATATTACTTCCGAATCGGCAGTACTCTCGGCTCTGGTAGCAACGGGTATAGGTGCAGAAATAAGAGAAAAAGGATTCTGCTATGGTAGAGAACATAACCCCACCAAGGCAGATAATCCGCAGCCTTTCAACGGAGAAAACGACCAAATGCAAACCAAACTTACCGCATTGGAAGAAGGCGTCACTTACTATGCCCGTGCTTATGCCACTACACGCGATGACACATTCTACAGTAATGAAGTAGAATTCACTACCAGTGCATTACTGGTGCCCGAGATTGGTAATCCTGTCTTCAAGAATGTCACGGAAACTTCGGCTACCATCACTGCCGTTATCATTTCCAATGGAGGAAGTGAAGTGCAGGAACGGGGAATCTACTATAGTCTGACCAATCAAAACCCGGAACAAGGAGGGGCAAATGTACAAACGGCCTTATCCGAGAGTACAGATCCTGGTAAAATAACGGTTAATCTTACCGGCCTGACCGGCGGGCAGAGATATTATGTGAAAGCATTTGCGCGTAACAGCAAAGGAACCGGATATTGCAGCGCACCTGCCACTCTACTGACTGCAGCAAATACTGCACCCAAAGTGAGTAGTCTGACAGTGATGAACATTCAGGACGACAATGCCAAAGCCAAAGCATTCGTTTCCGATGCAGGAGGAAATGGTTTAACGATTATTGAACGAGGATTTGTATGGAGTAATAATGGAATAATACCTACCTTGGAAAACAATACGGGTAAAGCGGTCGCAGAAGCAACCACCGATAACTTTGAGAAGTTGTTGACCAACCTGGAACCTAACACCGTATATACCATACGGGCCTATGCCAAAAACAACAAGGTACAGGAAGCCGGCTATAGCCAGTCCATCAGCTTTATGACCGGACAGACTTACCAGCCTTCTATTGCTACTGCAACAATAGAATCCGTCAAGTCCAATCAAATCACCATCCGTGCCACGATCGGCAATGATGGGGGAGCGCCTGTTACCGATTATGGTATCTGCTGGGCAGCCATCGACGAAACACCGACCATAGAGGGAAACCATGCCAAAGGCACACTGACCGGAAACACCTTCGTAGCCACAGCCACCGGACTGACGCACAACACCTCATATAGTGTGGCTGCCTATGCCAAGAATAAAGACCGGAATGGTGTGAGCTACATCTATTTCAATAATGGTATAACTACTGCCTCACTGCCTCCGCAACCAGATGACAATCCCACGCCGGACAATCCAATCCTCGGCAAAAAGCCATCAATGAACAATGTATTCAATTCGGGAGTATTCCCAACAAAACTGGTCATCACTTCCAGTATCGGCAACGAAGGAAATGCGAAAGTTACTGCTCAGGGGTTCGTCTGGAGCAGTACCGACCTAGAACCGGAAATAGGAAAAGCCGGATGCACTGCTATACCTGTCACCCTGGGAGGAGAGTTGCAAGCAGTCATCACCGGACTGGTACCGGGTACTACTTACTACGTACGTTCCTATGCCACCAATGATGTAGGTACAGGCTATAGCTACACAGCCAGTCTGACTACCGAAGCCGACAAACAAGAACCGGGCCAAGGAGACAATCCAACACCGGAAGGACCGATTGATAACAAATAAAAACATTCAGATATGAAACGAATTAGTATCTATTTTATCATGCTTATGGCTGCATTCAGCCTCAGCATAGGCGCACAAGCCAAATCTGTGAAAGTGAAAACAGCAGGAACACTTTCGCAATTTCTCTCTACAGAAGAGATCAACACATTGACCGAACTCACCATCAGTGGACCACTGAACGGAGATGACATCCTTACGATACGCTCTATGAGGGCCCGCCTGCAAATTCTGAACCTGCAGGATGCCAACATTGTAGAAGGAGGAAGAAAATATGACGAAACGAACGCTACAGCCAACAATGTGATCGGCAATAGAATGTTCTATGCCATGCCATCGCTCAAGACGTTGATACTCCCCAATAGCGTAGCACAAATCGGAAGCGGGAATTCCTACTATGAAAGTGAAGCAATAGCCCAGTGTCCCAATCTCGAATCAGTAACGCTGCCTTCGTCGTTGGCGTCTATCGGAGGCTATTCTTTTTCCAATTGTACCCGCCTGAAATCAATCCGAATTCCCGAAGGGGTAACACTGATAGGGCGGTATGCTTTCAAAGATTGCAAGGCATTGACCTCCGTTACATTGCCCAAAACCCTCGGACAAGTTTCCGACCAAAACGGCAGGTACTTTCTGGATACCAGATGGACAGAAAATAAATATGAGATTAATTATGATTCTCCAAACAGCAACACTTACGGTTATACCTTCTCCGGTTGTGAAAATATCTCCGAAGTCATTCTGCCCGAAGGGCTCGAAGCGCTTACTCCTTTTATGTTCAGTGGTTGTAAATCGTTGACATCTGTCACATTGCCCTCTACACTGAAGGTACTGAATGGGGCATTTACAAACACCAATATCACTCAAATTACTTTGCCGGAAGGGTTGATTCAAGTGTATAGCTTTGCGGAATGTGCCCAACTGCAATCAGTAATTATACCTGAAGGAGCCGGACATCTGACCGATTACTGTTTTAACGAATGTACTTCTTTGAGCTCCGTACAACTGCCCCAAGCTATCACCGCCATTCCTAACAATGCTTTCTTGAAGTGTACTTCATTGGCTGCAATTACCATCCCCGATCAGGTAAGTACCATTGGTAGCTCTGCATTCAAAGGTTGTAGCAAACTGACCACGATAGAACTGCCGGAAACAATCAGTGAGATTGGTTCACAGGCCTTCAACGGATGTAGTTTATTGAAGTCTATAAACTTTCCTCTTAATGTTATAACGATTAGAAGCGATGCCTTTCAAAATTGTACATCACTAAAGTCAGTACAACTCCCGGCCAATCTTGCATCAATATCACCTTCTACTTTTTCCGGATGTACAGGTTTAGAACACGTAGGGTTACCTGCAAACCTATTAACCATTAATAATAACGCTTTTTACCAATGCACATCATTAAAAGAGATAACCATCCCCGGTGGTGTAACAACAATAGAAAATGAGGCATTCGGCTACTGCGGTTTAGAGAAAGTAATTCTCGAAATGGGAATCACCTCCATAGGTAGTGGCGCATTTAGCGGATGTAAAAAATTGGAAGAAGTCGTATTTCCAGAGAGTATGACCGTTCTTTCCGGACTTAATAATACCGGCATCAAAAAGATTGTATTCCCCCAAAATGTGACTGAAATCGGAGAATACGCTTTTTCCAACTGTGACAGCCTACGGAGTATCACGATTCCTGAGGGTATCGTAAATATTGGAAACAGCGCTTTCAGTTCTTGTGATAGTTTGAAAACAGTCATCTTGCCAGCCAGCTTAAAGGAGATAGGAGAGTACGCTTTTTCGGAAGCAGGTATAAAAGAAATTACGATCCCCGAAGGTATAACAACTCTTCAAGCAGGTACATTTAGTGAATGTGATAGCCTCGAAACCGTAAAACTACCGGAATCAATCACTAAAATCGAAAATAACAATAATCATTATGGTGGTGTATTTAAAGGTTGTTCTCAACTAAAAAGCATAAATCTTCCGACAGGCCTGACCGAACTGGGAGCATACACCTTCTCCGGGTGCGAAAAACTATCCAATATAACCCTGCCCACCGGCCTTACCAAAATCAACAGAAACACATTTTATTACTGCCGGAAGCTTACAAAGATAGAGATCCCGGCCAATATCGCCACCATCGAAGAATACGCTTTTGCCGACTCGGGTCTGAAAGACATTGATATCCCCGCCACAGTAACAACTGTCGGTTACCGTGCTTTCTATATCGATCGGAGCGAATACATCAACGGTCAATATGTTTACCACCGTCTGAATTCCGCCACCTGGAATACAGCCAATGATTTTCCTACTGAAGCGTTCTACCAGATGAACTATCTGTATGTGCCCGAAGGAACCAATGTATCCGATAAGAACATCGCCAAATACATTTTCTACAACGGAGTGACCGATCAGTTGAAGATAGAAGCTCAAAACGGATACTTCGGAATCGGTAAAGAGATAAAAGCCAAGAACGTATCTTACAGCAAACAGTTCACCACTAACAGTGGATACAACGAACCTGCCGGTTGGAGAACCATCGTACTACCGTTCAGCGTAGACAAATTCACGTATACCGGAAACGGTTGGAGTGACGACGGTACCGAAAATGAACCTTTGGCTCCTTTTGGTAGCGAACTCCTGGCACAGGACGAAACCGCACGCCCCTTCTGGCTATACGAACTCACTGCTACCGGTTACCAGGCTACCACAAAAATAGAAGCCAATAAGCCTTACCTCATCTGTATGCCCAACAACTATGCTTATCCGGAGAGTAGCAATATCCGCGGATGGGTACGATTCTCTGCGGAGAATGCAGCAGGTATTACACTGGCTCCCACCGAAGGTGCTTTACAAACAGCCGAAGGTGCAACATACAACCTGATACCCACTTACGAAACCATCAGCAAGAGCGAGCAAGTATATACCCTCAATGAAACGGAGTCCTTCTTTGACGGCGCTAAGGACTACCTTCCCGGTAGTGTATTTATCCGTAATTATGCCGACGTAGCCCCCTTCCAGGCCTATGTACAGACCAAAGCCGCTCCTGCATCTGCTCCACGGCTATACAGCATTGGTGGCGATGGAGGCAGCATCACCGGTATCGGAAGCATGATCCTGACCCCGGACCAAGCCACCAGAGCATACAGTGAGAACGGTATTCTCTATATCGAAAGTAATGCTGTCCGCACCATTCCTATTTATGATGCCAGCGGACGTACCATACGAGTGATCGAAGCTCAGGAAGGCCGCAACGAAGTGAACGGACTGGCAGAGGGCATCTACTTCCTTGAAGGACAAAAAGTAATGGTAAAAAAATAACGAAGTATCAACATGATTCAGAAACATCAGATACAAATAATCAGGTACCTGCTCCTTACCCTCATCCTGCTTTTACCGGCAGGATGTGATAAGGACGAGGAACCGATGATATATGCGCCTACACTGGTGACAAACAATGCTACCGGACTGACGCGATATGATGCGGTACTGACAGGTTCGGCCATTGAAAACCCGAAGAGTGTGGGAAAATGCAAGATAGGATTTCTCTATGCCGAATCGAGTTCGATGAACAATGCAAAGGAGGTAGAAGCCCAGGCTGGAGACAAAAACCAGTACACTGTAGCACTGGAAGGCCTGTCTATCGGAAAAACGTATTACTATTGCATTTATGCCAGTACCGGATACAGCAGAATAAAAGGAAATGTGATAAGCTTTAGTACACTTGCCAGTGAAGCGCCTACTCTCAATGCACCTGTAGCCGAAAGCAAAAGTGAAACGGGAGCTATCCTGACCAGTGGTGTAACCGATGATGGTGGTAGCGACCTGACAGACTTTGGAGTAGTTTACAAGGTAAAAACAGAAGAGGACAATGCGGATCCCACTGAATATGATATCGTAAAGAACGCGTCATCAGGATTTACATCCGAAGCCTTCACAGTAGAACTAACCAATCTAAAGGCAAATACCACTTATCTGATACGGTCTTATGCTAAAAACAAAACGGGTAAAACCGGATACAGTGCCGAAAGTATCGAAATTACTACAGATGCATTAAAGGTACCAACAGTTACCTGCAATCCGGTTGGTGATATTTCAGCCTATACAGCATTGGTTACTGCCCGTGCAGTGACACCGGATGCAGCCTATCCGATACTGAAACGTGGTTTCTGCTGGAGTGCCGAGAATCAGGTTCCTACCATAGACAACCTAAACGAGGAAGTTGCTTTGGGAGCGGCCGACTTCTCAAAACTGTTGGAAGGCTTGAATACCGATACAAAATATTATCTCCGGGCTTATGCCGAAAATGACAAAGGCATAGGATACAGTCCGGTAGTGGAATTTACTACACAAAAGTTACAGTTAGTAGGTTTTGAGACAGTACCACAAATCAGTAATATCACTGTATCATCAGCTGAAGTAACCGCCGTTATTACCGTACCCGAAGGTACGGAGATTCTGGAAAAAGGGATTTGTTATGACATCTTCTCCACCAAGCCGGGTGTAGATATGGAAGGCGGCCCCAAAAAGGATACGAGCAACGGAAATAACATCCACATAGCTATCAACGGACTACAGGAAGGCACCAACTACTATGTAACAGCCTATGCCCGAACAGTCGACGGCTATTTCTACAGTAATCCAACCTCATTCCATACCGTACAAACACACGTTCCCACACTTGCTGTACCGGTTATAAATAACATTGGCGAAACAGTAGCTACCGTAAAAGTTGAAGTCACTACCGACGGAGGCAGAGATATAGAGGAAATCGGTTTCTGTTGGAGTAGTGAAGTGGCCGCACCTAACATAAACGATAACGATCATATCACTGAAACCGGTAAATTAGAAACATATACCGGACAAATCTCTAATCTGAAAAAGGGTGTAAAGTACTACGTACGGGCATATGCCAAAAATGTGAATGGTACGGCATACAGTCCTGTTACCGAGTTTACCACTCAACTAAATAGTGCACCGGAAGTGGAAGATCTGACAATGAGTATTATTAATGATGATAATGTTACTGTGCAGGCTACCATCACCAATACCGGAGGATTGAGTATCCTCAGAAAAGGTTTTGTATGGTCGGACTCTAGTAATGCTACTCCAACTCTGGAAAACTGTCTCAATAAAAAAGAGTTAGATACCGGTTCTGATGCTAGCGGACGCTTTGAAACCCAAATAACAGGCCTAACTATGGCTACACCTTATTACATCTGTGCATACGCAGAGAATGAAAAAGGGATCACTTACAGTATTCCGGTCCGTTTCGTTACAATTGCTACCTACGCTCCTGCTGTAGGATATCCTTCGGCAGAGAATGTCACTGCAAATACAGCTGATATGTCAGCCAGTATTTCAAATGACGGAGGAGCCAGTGTCACTGAAGTAGGTTTCTGCTGGAGTGAAAACAGTTCGGAACCGGTAATAGATGAAGCGAAAAAGAACTATACAAAAGCACAGGTAGCTACTAACTTCTCTACTAAGATTTCCGGATTAAAAGCAGCAACCTATTATTATGTAAGAGCTTATGCAAAAAACAAGAATGGTATCTCATACAGTAGTGGTTACAGTAGCTTTACAACGCTGACTACTACTCCCGGTCCGGATGATAACCCATTGCCCGAACCCCAATCTGCCCCAAAAGCACGAACGGTAAGAAAGTAAAACTCCTTTTTATATTCTCTCAAACATAAGGTGAGACTCCTCCGGTATTTCTTTATAAATGCCGGGGGAGTTTGTTTATCGCTCCGTCTACTTCATTATTATCAAACAAAACAAATTCTATCTATTTCGAAGTAAAGGGTAAAGCATAGAGTGGAATATTTATCATCCAGGTTTCCTCCCGATAGTCGGACATGGAAAACCTTACTCCTCTGAGCTCCGGATGCCGGGAAACAAAGGATCGCAAGCTTTTTGCATGCAAATTCTCCTCTGCTTTCACTTCTATAGGCCAAATCTTATCATTCAACTGAAATACAAAATCCAACTCTCCGTCCGAACGTTCACTACTCCAGTAATAAACAGAAGATTCCGGGTTAACAATAAGTTGTTGCAATACATATTGCTCTGTAAACATCCCCTTGAACTCGGAAAAAACTTTATTCTCTATAAGCATGACAGCAGCAGGAGCCTCCACCAACGCACCCAATAAGCCACAATCTACCATATAAAGCTTAAATACCGACAGATCTTCGTATATCTTTAAAGGCAGAACGGCCTTCCTGATCCGATGTATTTTATAGATGAGTCCACAATCTACCAACCAACTAATAGCCTGTTCAAATTCACGGGCACGGGCACCCTCTCTTATCAACCCATATATAAACTTCTTATTCTCTTTGGCCAGTTGTGACGGGATAGAATTCCACACCATGCGGATACGTGGTACTTCAGATGCAGGGGCATGTTTCGAGAAATCTTGTTCATAAGCATTCAGAATCGCTTTTTGCAGCTCACGCACCCGACCCAGATCCCGTTCGTTTACATACGAAAGTACTACCTCCGGCATTCCGCCCACATAATAGTATTGACGAAGCAGATTGATAAATTGCTCCTTAAACATACTGATTAACTGCCAATCTCTGTTATCTAACAGTTTCAGCAGTTTGTCTTCTCCCAATGCTTGCAGAAATTCCCGGAAAGTCATCGGATACATATCAATAAAATCGACTTTGCCCACAGGGAAAGAAGTTCCTTGATGCAAAGCGATACCCAGCAATGAACCGGCGGCCATTAAATGATATTGAGGAGCATTTTCACAGAAGTATTTTAATACGGTGAGTCCCTTAGGGGCCTCTTGTATCTCATCAAAGATAATCAGTGTATCTTCGCCCTGAGGTTTTACCCACTTGCCTTGCTCCCGTAATAATCAAAGGTTTTCGATCCTCACGACGCTTCCAATTCTCTAATAATTTAAGGGCTTCTCTTCTCATGATTACACTTTTTCGGACGAATTAGTGTATAAAACATACACTATTACGGATGAATTATGTATTTTTCTTCTTTATTCACTTAAACATCGGTACGGCAAACCACTTCTTAAACATCTTCGTTACAAGCACATACATCACAAATGCAGAGAAAAATCCCACAATGGCATCAATCAGATAATGAGCTTGAATGTAAACAGTGGCACAACAGAGTAAGATATAGAACGGCATCAAAACAGCAAACAGCCATTTGCTCCCACGTCCTGCCATAATCATAAGAATCGTAGAAATACCTACATGCGAACTGGGAAAGGCTGCCGTAGGACGTTCTCCAACTTGCTGTGAACCCTCCACAAGATTATAAAAAAAGCCATGTTCATATCCCGGACCGGGCAGCAATTCCTGATGATGATTGAAATAATCACCGACAGCATAAAATGTACCATGCTCTGCATTCTCTAACCCAATGGCCGGGAAATAATATTGCGGGCCGGCAACCGGGATAAATATATAGATCAGATAATAAATAAAAAATGAAGTAACCAGTACAAAGGAGAGCTTCTCAAACAACTCAAACCTATAGATGAAATAGTACAAAGTCACCACCAGAATCATCGGATAATAGGCAAAATAACCCATATTAAAAGCCTCACTTATCCATTGATGCGGCAACAAATAGCAAAAGTGCAATGCAGGCTGGCAACCAAACATCCACTGTTCGGCAGAAGCAAAGATATGATCCAGGTTTGGGAAAAAGCGGTTGAACTCATACGTATCCGGATACCAATAAGAAAGCAGACTCATTTGAATGGCAATCCGCACAAAAGCAGAAAACTTACAAGGTGCCAATCTATAAAGATACATCAGTAAGAATGTCATTCCGGCAATCATAGCCCTGTCCAGCAACATGTGCCAGGGATGATCCATCCGCTGAAAAAGGAACAGAATCAATATAGAAGTCAACAAGTTGTATATCAGTGTTACCTTCTCAACAGCGAACAGTCCCTTGCGGGTCTCTACACGTTTAAATAAATCTAGAGCCATCCTTCATTCTTATACCAGGCAATAGCCTCTTTCACTCCTTTTTCCAAGTCATATTCAGGAACATATCCCAGTTCTTTCATGGCCGGAGTAATATCACATTGCCAGTTTCTTTGTTTCATTATCTTATATTTATCCGAATTCAGCGTACTACTCTTTCCTGAGCGGGTAGCAATGAATTCAGCGAGCAAAGATACGACTTTAAGGAGAATTAACGGGCATTTCAATCGAATAACGAATGGATTTCCCAATTCTTTTTGTATCAGATCTGAAAAAGTACGACTTTTATAGACCTTTCCGTCGGCCAGAAAATAGGCTCTCCGGGATACCTGCTTCTCAATTCCAAGAAAAACAGCCAGAACAATATCTTTTACATATACAAATGTAAGATCCTGACGCTTGAAACCAATAGAAAAATCCATATGGTTGAGTATCGACTTAGCCATAAGAAAATAGTCCATCTCACGAGGACCGTATACCCCTGTAGGACGATAGAATACATAAGGAAATCCGGGGATACTTTGTATATACAACTCTGCTTTAAGTTTACTCAACCCATAAGCTGTATTTGGAGCCGGCAAATCACTGTCTTTTATCGGATTGTAATCCTTCTCGTGTATTGGTCCGAAAACACTCAGCGTACTGATATAAATAAACTGTTTGGGAACCATATTAAGTTGTATCAATGTATCAACAAAATATTTGGTTTGCAAATAATTGACGCGATCAAACTCCTTCTTATCTACACATTTAGTCAATCCGGCACAATGTATAATATAGTCAAACTTATTATACGTACCTTTATGACCGGATAACTGCGCTTTTAACTCATTGGGATGAGCAAAATCAAGTTCCAGAAAATGAATCTTCCGGTTAGACAGGTACTTCCTGCTACTGGTCGAACGAATTCCTGCCCACACAGCAAATTTACGTTTCAAAGCCTCCTCGACTATGAAACTACCAATAAATCCACTCGCTCCTGTAACTAAAATACTTGCCATAATCAATAATTATTCAATGTACCAATGTGCCAATTAATGAATGTACCCATACGCCAATGTGCTTCAGCATGTTTTTTTAGCACAGCCAATTGGCATATTGGCAAATTATTTAATCGGTTCTACATGTATACCCACATGCGTTCCTTCTCCAAACATTTCCTTCAATTTTCGCTCAATTCCCGTAGCAGTACGATGAGCTTCTTCCAATGAGATTTTTCCATCCATACGTACATGTAACTCAATGGCGTACTGATTTCCTATTCTACGGGTTCTTAAATGATGTGGCTGACTCACTCCGGGAAATGAAAGTGCAGCCTGCTCTATTTCATGCTCTACCTCATCAGGCAATGACTTTTCTAAAAGTTCATCTACACAAGGTATCAGCAACTGAATCGCTACTTTCATTATAAAAATACTGACCACTACAGCAGCTATTGGGTCAAGCACTCTCCATTTGTCGCCAAGTAAGATAGCCCCGCCAATACCAACAGCCGTTCCGATAGAAGAAAGAGCATCACTCCGATGATGCCATGCATTAGCTATCACCGCCTGCGAATTCAGTTTTCGTCCTTTTATGACGGTATATTGATACAATATTTCTTTCAGTACAATCGAAACCAACGCTGCTATCAATGCCAGCATTCCCGGCTCTCCAAGCTGTTCTCCATGAAAAAAATCATAGATAGAAGAAGCACCGTTCCAAAGGATACCAAAGCCGACACACAAAAGTAATATCCCGATAATAGCAGTAGCCAGCGTTTCATATTTTCCATGTCCGTAGTCATGATCCTTATCTTCCGGCTTGTTAGAAATACGCACAAAGATAATCACAATAATATCAGTAACAAAATCGGATAAAGAATGGACCGCATCAGCCAGCATAGCAGCACTATGTCCTGCTATTCCGGCAACGAACTTAAAAACAAGGAGTAAGAAGTTTACCACACTTCCCACAACAGTCACTTTATAAATTTCTTTTTCCCGGGAAGGAGTTTTAGATTCCATTTTGTTATAATATAAATCAACTATTGGGCAAATGTACATGAAATTCTTGAATTATTGATATTTAATCATTTACTTTGTAGTTAATAACAATAGAAATAAGTTACGTCTCATGAGTAACAGGCCTCACCTGCATTCGCTTCAAAATCCGTAACTTATTAGCTCGTAACTTATAATAATAAAAACATCATGGCGAAAAAGAAAGAAAAAAAAGCCGGTAAACGAATGAAGAAAAAAGAACTGGCAACCGTATTAATGGATTTCTTCCACACCAGACAGGAAGAAATCATCAGCCTTAAATATCTTTTCGCGGAACTACACCTCACCACACATCCCCTGAAAATGCTGTGCATGGATATTCTCGCGGATATGCTGACTGACGACTATATAACGGAAGTTGATAAAAATAAATACAAGCTCAACAACCACGGTATCGAGATGACAGGAACTTTCCAGCGTAAAAGCAACGGAAAGAACTCATTCATCCCCGAAGGCGGAGGCGACCCGATATTCGTGGCCGAACGTAACTCTGCCCATGCAATGAACAATGACAAAGTAAAAATAGCATTCTTTGCCAAACGCAAGAACCATGACGCCGAAGGGGAGGTTATTGAAATACTGGAACGTGCCAACGACACATTTGTGGGTACGCTACAGGTGGAAAAGTCTTATGCTTTCCTGGTAACAGAAAACCGGACGCTGGCAAATGATATCTTCATCCCAAGAGATAAACTGAAAGGTGGAAAAACCGGAGACAAGGCTGTTGTGAAAGTAATCGAATGGCCGGACAAAGCTAAAAATCCAATCGGACAGGTACTTGATATCCTGGGTAAAGCCGGAGACAATACCACTGAGATGCACGCTATCCTGGCAGAATTTGGTTTACCCTATGTCTATCCTCAGGCAGTAGAAAAGGCTGCTGATAAGATTCCGGCTGAAATCTCTGAAGAAGAGATAGCCAAACGGGAAGATTTCCGTAAGGTCACTACTTTCACCATCGACCCAAAGGATGCCAAAGACTTTGACGACGCACTCTCTATCCGTAAACTAAAAGACAATTTATGGGAAGTAGGAGTACATATAGCAGACGTAACGCACTATGTAAAAGAAGGAAGTATCATTGATAAAGAAGCCGAGAAACGTGCTACCTCTGTCTATCTGGTAGACCGTACTATCCCGATGCTGCCCGAGCGTCTGTGTAATTTCCTTTGTTCACTACGCCCTCATGAAGAAAAGCTCGCTTTCTCCGTTATTTTTGATATCACCGAGAAAGGAGAGGTAAAGAACTCACGTATCGTACATACAATCATTTACTCCGATCGCCGCTTCACTTACGAAGAAGCACAGCAAATTATCGAAACCCAGGAGGGAGATTTTAAAGAGGAGGTTTTGATGATGGATACAATTGCCAAAGCGTTACGCGAAAGACGCTTTGCTGCCGGAGCTATTAACTTTGACCGTTACGAAGTGAAATTCGAGATAGACGAGAAAGGCAAACCGGTCAGTGTTTATTTCAAAGAATCCAAAGATGCCAACAAACTCGTAGAAGAGTTTATGCTACTTGCCAACAGAACCGTAGCTGAGAAGATAGGACGCGTACCCAAAGGTAAGAAAGCTAAAGTATTGCCTTATCGTATCCATGATCTGCCCGATCCGGAGAAACTGGATAATCTTTCGCAATTCATCGCCCGCTTCGGATATAAGTTACGTACCAGTGGCACAAAGACAGACATATCAAAGTCTATCAACCACCTACTGGACGACATTCAGGGAAAGAAAGAAGAAAATCTGATTGAAACAGTTTCTATCCGCGCCATGCAAAAAGCGCGTTATTCAACACACAACATCGGACATTATGGATTGGCATTCGATTACTATACACACTTCACATCCCCCATTCGTCGTTTCCCGGATATGATGGTACATCGCCTCGTGACCAAATATCTGGACGGAGGAAGAAGTGTTTCGGAAAGTAAATACGAAGATCTCTGCGATCATAGTTCTAACATGGAGCAGATTGCGGCAAATGCCGAACGTGCTTCTATCAAATACAAACAAGTAGAATTTATGAGCGAACGGTTGGGCCAAACATATGATGGAGTTATTTCCGGTGTTACAGAATGGGGACTCTATGTGGAGCTTAACGAAAATAAGTGTGAAGGTATGATACCTATGCGTGATTTGGACGATGACTACTACGAGTTCGACGAAAAGAACTATTGTCTGCGCGGACGCCGTAAAAATAAGACATTCAGCTTGGGCGATGCAATCACCATTAAAGTAGCCCGTGCCAATCTGGAGAAAAAACAACTTGACTTTGCATTAATGTAATAAAAGAGGTGGTAAAGTGATAAGGTTATAACTTTACCACCTTATAACCCTATCACATTATAACTTTATACGTATGAAAACAGTCATCATAGAAGACAAACAACGGGTAGAAGAAATCATCTCCCGTTGCGATATCTGCTTTGTCGGTATTACCGATCAGGAAGGAAATCCGTATGTAATACCCATGAACTTTGGTTATCAAGAAGGGGTGATTTATCTGCATTCCGGACCAACAGGAAGCAGCATTGATATGCTGGAACGTAACAATAACGTATGTATCACTTTCAGCACAGACCATGAACTGGTATTTCAGCATCCCAAAGTAGCCTGTAGTTACCGAATGAAAGCTAAAAGTGTGATCTGCCGTGGAAAAGTAGGCTTCATTGAAGATATGGACAGCAAACGCGAAGCACTGAATATCATCATGAAACATTATAGCAGCCGGGAATTTGTTTATTCAGACCCGGCTGTAAGAAATGTAAAAATATGGGAGATCCCTATCAGTAGTGTAACGGCAAAAGAATATGCGGCACCACATAAGAGTTGAAAATTGAAAGTTGAAAGTTGAAAATTACTATGCAGAATGACAGCGCAGCTAATTTTCAACTTTCAACTTTCAATTTTCAACTCTATAAAGGGTATTCCTCAAAAGCATACAAGATCGTAGACAGGTAGCGCTCTCCCGTATCGGGTAACAACGCTACTATTGTCTTACCCTTATTTTCCGGAAGTTCTGCCAGCTTTGTAGCCGCATATACGGCAGCTCCTGAAGAGATTCCAACTAGTAAGCCTTCTTTCGTTGCCAACTCACGGCTGGTACGGATGGCATCATCATTCTGCACCTGTACAATCTCATCCACTACCGAAGCATCATAGATCTTAGGAATAAATCCGGCCCCGATGCCCTGTATCTTATGAGGTCCGGGCTTACCACCGGACAGAACCGGAGAATCGGCAGGTTCTACAGCCACTACCTTTATTTGAGGATTGTAATCCTTTAATGCTCTCCCCACACCGCTTATTGTACCACCGGTACCAACACCTGCCACAAATATCTCTACACGTCCGTCTGTATCATGCCATATCTCCTGTCCGGTAGTCCGCACATGGACAGCAGGATTAGCAGGATTCTCAAATTGCTGCAGGATCACTGCACCGGGAGTGTTCGCTTTCAACTCTTCTGCCTTCGCTATGGCACCTTTCATTCCGTCAGCGCCGGGAGTCAGTACCAGTTCGGCTCCCAAAGCCTTCAATAAGTTCCTCCGCTCTACACTCATTGTATCGGGCATTGTCAGAATCAGTTTATATCCTTTTGAGGCGGAAACAAAGGCCAGTCCCACACCTGTATTACCACTGGTCGGTTCAATAATCGTAGCACCCGGTTTCAAGATTCCTTTTGATTCAGCATCTTCAATCATAGCCAAAGCGATGCGGTCTTTCACGCTCCCTGCCGGATTAAAATACTCCAATTTTACCACCACACGGGCTTTTAGTCCTTTACTTGCATTGTAGTTACTCAGTTCCAGCAACGGAGTGTTGCCTACGAGGTCTGTCAGTCTTTTTGCTATCTTTCCCATATCTTTTAATGTATTAATTATCTGTTTTTTATTATACGACAAAGATAGAGGAGTTTTGGTTCGCCGGAAATACCACACTTGTGGTAAATTCGTACTATGAATGAGGGATAAATGTCATAAATGACCGTTACAACTTTACCACACTCACCTTCCAGGCATACAGCATCACCACTATAAAGGAAAGTAAAGGTACGATAAAGGAAAGAGACATGGTAGTCTGATCTGCCACATACCCCATCATCAATGGCCCTACCGCTCCGCCAACAGGTGACATCATCAGATAAGAAGAAGCACGTTTGGTGTGCTTACCCAGTCCCCGCAAAGAAAGAGCAAAAATAGTGGGGAACATGATAGCCTCAAATGCATATCCCAAGAAAAGTGCTACAAGAGATACAATCCCCACATTCAGTACAATCAGTAAAGAGGTAATCACCGTACACACCGCACAAAATAACAGCACTTTCTCTGCACGGATACGTTGCATAATCCAGCTACCGGCAAAACGTCCGCACATGAACAACCCCAAACCTCCAAAAGAAAGTACTATAGAAGCATCACGGGCACTCATCCAGCCATCGTCAACCACGTAGTTTATAAAGAAGCTATTAATAGAAATCTCCGCTATCTCATAACAGAACAGGGCAGCAATACCAAAAATAAAAAGTTTGTGTGACCACAGGCCTTTTGCTTTACCTTCTCTATCAGCCTCTTCTTCATGAACAATCTCCGGCAGTCTGATCTTAGAGAAAACCATAGCAACTGCCAACACTACAATCCCCATTAACGTATAAGGCAAAGATATTGCAGCCTCCCCTTCTTCAGAGAAAAGTAATAATCCACCTATCAATGGTCCGCAAATACATCCCAATCCATTGAATGACTGAGCTAAATTCAAGCGGCTGGCAGCAGTCTCTTTATCCCCCAACTCCGTCATATAAGGATTGGCAGCAGTTTCCAAAAATACCAGTCCACAGGCTATGACAAACAATGAGAACAGGAAGAAATTGAACGACATCCAGTACTCTCCAGGAATAAAAAGTAAAGATCCCAATCCATAAAGTAGTAACCCTAACACTACTCCACGACGATAACCGTACTTATTGATAAACAATCCGGCAGGAATAGCCATAACAAAATATCCCAGATAGAACATAACCTGTACCCATGCAGAATGGGCACGGCTGATGACCAGTACATCCTGAAAATGTTTGTTCAGCACATCAAGAATGGCATGGGCAAATCCCCATAAGAAGAATAAAGAGGTAACCAGAATGAAGGGAACACGATATTCCCTCTTTACCAATGCATATCTTTGCTTTTGCATAATTTCAATCTAAATAGACATGCAAAGATAAACAAAAAATAAAAATCAATCTTATTCACTTGTCTCTGTCTTGGGATACTTAGTATTATTTATAAATCAAACCTAGTTCAATAATACGTTACTTAATTTAATGGAGTAAACATCACTTCAATAGCCAAACCTCTTTTACCTTCTAATTCAATAGCCAATTTTCTAAAGCCTTTATTCTCAGAGTTCTTTGTCAAAGGGAAACTGTCTGTCAACAAATAAGTTGCAGGTAGAGTTTGGAAAGAAGCATCCAAGGGAGAAACGATCTCAACCTTCATCTTTTTATCTGCCATGGTAAGAATAGCAATATGTCCTCTTTCCTGTAACTCTATATCAGCTTTCGTATGCATAAACCACCACACAGAAGAATTAGGATCACGACATTCCAATAAATCTTTTACAACCATGTATTTTCGCTTCCTGTCCATGCCTATTGTCCGGTTATATGAAATCAAATCCCGTTCATAACAATCGGTTAAGTCAAATGTATAACAGCTTTTTTCCTTTTTGCTTTCTGACGATTTCATAATCGCAATACCATTCTCCTTTTGTTCCGGTCGTATAGTAGGGTTTACAACTATACAATTTTTACCTTCCGTTCGTAGTCGATAAAAATGCCAACGTCCCGGTTCCTTTTGTTCATTTATAGAATCTAAATAATCAGGAAAAGTTTTCTGACTAAAATACCCAGGATAAGTATAATTATCACTTCCGAGATTACCATAAGCAAACACCTCCCCTAACGCTTGAATATAAAAAGAACCCGCATCAAGATGTCCATGATTGGCATTGTTTGCGCCACCGTGTATGGCAATGTACATAGCATCTGACGAATCCCAATTTTCGCGGATAGAGTATAATTCTATACCTCGAATAGCATTATCAAGCGGGATGGCTGTAGTTTTCGCTTTTGCGATAAATTCAGGATCATAAAAATAAATATCCTGCCATTGACAACGACCGTTTTTCATGCATAATTCTAAATGTTGTTTTGCTAACGCCGGATCGTTATAATATCGGGCAAACCATAAAAAAGAAGCGTCACGTGAATAGCGTAGAGGATCATCTCCGATGTTTAGACTTGTTACAGGTCCCGACATTAAGAATGGAAACCAACCGGCTTTGCGCAGTCCTGCAATATCAGTCAAACCATTTGTTGTACCCAATGTATTAGTCATTGCTTCAAAACCTAAATTTGTATACATTAAACCGTATGACCAGTACATCAATCCTTCTTCACTTTGTCCGTCAGGCTCAAATTCAACGAGATAATGAGGTAAACAGTTCATTGCTGCTGCTATGACCTGCGATAAAAGATCAGGATTTTCTTCATACATAGCCAGTGCTGCTACTATAAGCCCACTATTACAAATTCCATTCCAGTTATTGTTTGCTAAATACCATTTCCAAACGCTTTTTCCTCCATCTATTTGATATTTCCCAATATTCAATGCGTGTTTTAGTACCCCTTCTTCCAGTATTTTTCTTTGATCAGGGGTCATATAATTATAAAGTCCGTCATAAACGAATGCAAAATTAAAAGCTCCAATTCCTGTATCAAGAAAATGACGATCAGCTCCCCAATCAGGATATTTGCAGAACATGGCAAGTTGTTGATAGCATCGATCGGCATATTTGGTTTCACCCGTCATTTGATACATAAAAATTAGATGAGGGACTTGAGTTGCAAATTTATGTATAGAAGGTATACGAAGTCCTGCATCATCCAAATAATAATCTAATAATGGCTCTTTTAAAATCTGATCAGCTTCTTTATGTGCATTTTCCGCATACATTACTACAAATGGATCATTTTGTGCATATAATTGTTTGACCCGATCAATAGTCCGTTGATTATAAAAAAGCCTTGGATGTACACCTTGTAATTCTTTACGGAATTTATTTTGCACTTCATTGGCTGTATTTTGTTTGAATGTCAATTCTTTGTTCCCATATTGGGTGGAAAATTTTAATTGTGCCTGAAGTAAATAGGGTATTAGAAGAAGTAAAGTAAGAAAGTAATATCTCATAATATTTTTTATTAACAATGAATAATAGTAGTATAAAAGAGGCCAACAATAAATGATTAGTCTCTTTTATATTACGTTAAGTTATTCCCATCCAGAATTCTGAATCAGTATTCCCTTGCTTTTGGCTATCTCATTATAGGGTATAGGATAAAGATACATTTTCTCCTGGAATATTCTGTTTTCTACTTTAAAACGTTCGTATGTTGTTACACCTCCGTTAGTTGAGATCAGTATTCCCATTAATGGTTTATTTTCTGTGACATTCGCGATTTTCCAACGGCGTACATCAAAGAAGCGCTGATCTTCAAAAGCCATTTCTACTTGACGTTCACGTTGAATATTAATACGCATATTTTCTTTGTCAAGACCAGATTGAATAGGAGGCATTCCGACTCTATCACGAACTAAATTAATCGCTTCACGGGCAGATAAAGTTAGGTTAGTTGTACCAATTACTTTAGCGTCGGGTCCGATCGATTCATTTACTGCTTCAGCATAATTTAATAGCACTTCTGCATAGCGCATCAATACCCATGATTTAGCTCTTGATTCTGATTTGGATAAATCGAAATTTTCAACCAGTAGTTTTCTCAAGTAGTAACCTGTAGTGGTAGCTCCATACTTTACTCCAATGCCATCGGCTCCCCCCATATAAGACTGTACTTGACGTGCACTGCCATCAATATTTTTTCCTAAAGTCGAACCATTAATAGCAATAATCATATTAAGGCGAGGATCTCTTTCTTCATATGGATTATCTGTATTCTTTAATTTGGAAGGATCAAATACAGTACCGTTACTGTACTCAAAAGCATCTAATAGATTTTGTGAAGGACATATACAAGCACCTCCTCCATTGGCCATCCCTACAGGATAATTAGCCTTTTCGAACGTGCTTCCTGCCTTTTCGAAAGGACGGGTCATTATGATTCCAGTATTTTTCCCAGCAAAAGGAACAATTGCATCATTATTGGCCTGAGCTTGGAAAAGTCCGTTATAATTAGAATATAAATAACGGACATGCTGACAATTTTTATCCGTAAGAAAATCATAACCTGCTAATGCAGCCTTTTCCCATTTACCGATATCTTCAGTTGGGTTATGCAACGGACTGGCCGCATAAAGCAACGCCTTTAGTTTTAAGAATTTTGCTACAGGTTTCTCCAGGCGACCTAAATTGGTATTGTCTTTGCCTTTGCCTCCTTCACCATCCTGCCACTGATAATTTGCCCAATAGTTTGTTAAGTCTTTATAAACTACATCACATTCATCAGTAATAAAATTGACGCATTCATCAAAAGAGTTACGTGGTAAATCCAAATCATCTTCAAGTGTAAGAGAATGCTTTACCAATGGGACTCCACCATAACGTTTGATGAGTTCAAAATAAAAATAAGCTCTTAATAATCTGACTTCCGCTCTCAATTTTTTAAAATCATCACAGTTCTTTAAATAAATATCCTTATTGCTTGCAATTAAAGTATCTTCATATAAAATGTGTTTGTATTCCTCTGTCTTTTCGAGAAATAAATTAGCGTGACGGATACCTTTGTAATAATGTGCAAATACATCATCAGGATTGGAAAATTGGTTCCAGGCACCGGTATTAAATTTTTGTACGTTTGATTGTTTGGCAAAATCTGCTTCATCACAGGCTGCGGCTAAGGAGGCACCTCCATCTAACCCATTATATGGTCGTAAATAATTATATACTCCTAATCCCCAAGCTTTCAAATTATTGAAACCGGAATGAAGGAACATTTCTTCATCGTAGTTATCATTAATTTTTTGGTCAAGGAAGTCATTACAACTCATGAATGTGAGAGTAGCAACGATCCCTAAAAATATATTTGTTATTCTTTTCATAATTTGTAATATTAGAAATTAAAATTGGACTGAAAATCCCATATTATAACTTTTCATTACTGGATATTTAAACATATCCATTACTTCCGGATCTACATTTAGTTCGGATATCTTGTCCCAAGTGAATGGATTTATTACGCTGACAAATACTCTGATTTTCTCTATTTTTATTTGTCGGGTGGCATTTACTGGTATGGTATATCCTAGTTCAATATTTTTCAGACGCAAATAGGAACCTGATCTTTGCCATAGAGTAGAAGGACGGTAATTGTTATTATTCTCTTCGGTTGTTAATCTTGGGAATAGAGCAGCATCTCCTTTTTCGGGAATCCAATAATTGTCTTTTACCCATTGAGTTGGTTTTACACCACCATTAAGGAAAGGAATTATTAAATTGTTATCCAACAGAGATACAGAACGATTACCTGCTCCTTGAAAAGATATAGCCAAATCGAAACCTTTGAAACCAATACCTGCATCAAATCCATAATATATTTCAGGGTAGGATGTATGCCCAACAGGAATACGGTCATTATCATCAATAAAACCATCATTGTTTTGATCTTTGTACTTGATATCACCTGGTTGAACATTACCGAACATTTGTTTGGGGCTGTCTACAATATCTTGCTCATCTTTAAAGAAGCCGATAGCTTCTAAAATATATGGTTGATTGATAGGCCTTCCTTTGGCATATAAATATTCTTCATTGGCAGGGCGGTGATTTTCTTTGATATCTATTATTTTATTTTTTGCATAAGAAAAACGTCCACCCAGATAATAAGAGAAGTCTCCTACCCTATCATTCCAGAATGCTTCAATTTCTATACCTTGATTTTGCGTTTTCCCTTCATTCATATTATTAATGTCAGCCCCTAATAATGCCGAGATATAGTTATTAGGTTGTACATAAATGTCATTTCTTTTTTCGAAAAAATATTCAGCAGACAGACTTAAACGATTAAATAATGTCATTTCTGTACCAACATCATATTTTAGTGCTTTTTCCCATGTCACAAAAGGATTGGCAAGTATACCTTCTTTATATAATCCGGGACTTTGATCCAGATTCTCTCCGAATAGATAATTCCCTCCACTTACATAATTCTGTTGATAGATAAATCGTCCTACGGAACCTGTACGGTCATTTCCTACAAGTCCTATGGAAGATTTTAATTTAAAGAATGTCAAAATGGTATTATGTCTCATAAATTCTTCATTTGAGATTATCCAACCAGCGGAAAAAGCGGGGAATACTCCAAAACGATGATTAACAGGGAAGTTTTCAGAACCGGAATAAGATATGGCAAAACCTCCGAAATAACGATTATTGTAACTATAGTTCGCTCTTCCTAAGATATTCTGTTTAGCATAAGGCATTTGATTCCCGGCGGTTTTGTATAATTCCTGAAAGTAGTTTAACGAAATATCTATTTGATGTTTATTAAAATAATGGCTATAGTTGGCTCCTGCCATAATTGTTGTCCGATTCCATTGTGTTCCTGAATTTTGTGAATGTGAGAAGCTTCCTTCACTTCCCCGGGCTGTAACATCATATGGCATCTCATTTTCAGGTGTTATACCCGGAATAATTTTATCAGGACGGGGAGTTAACTCTTCATATGCTAATCCGCGTACTTTATCGAAAGTCATATAATAGTTATTGCTAAAGCCTATTTGTCCATAAATAGATAATCCCGGTGTAAGAGATTCTAAATTGGCTATCATTTTAACACTGGTATCAATTGTTCTTTCATTGATTGATTTATATCCTTTTTGCTGTATGGCAGCTACTGGATTTTCTGCATATTTTTCAACACCGCCCCATGCCCCGGATGGAGTATGTACTGCATATGGTAGAAATACCCCCATTGTCTTCCAAATTGTATTTTCATCAGCATTCGGGAAGATTTTATCTTCAATTACTCCTCTGAATTTTACTTCCGAACTTAGCCACTTTGTTAGTTGTAAATCAATATTCGTCCGTATATTATATCGCTTTAAATCATAATTAGAATTTGTAGTCCCATTTGTATGCGCGTATAATCCTTGTGTATCCATGAAACCTAATGCAGCATAATATTTAGCAAAATTGTTTCCTCCCGAAAACGTTAAAGCGTAATTATGAACAAAAGCAGACTTTTTTAATACTTCGTCATACCAATTGACATCCGGATATAAATAAGGATATTTTTGGCTTTTGAAATAATCTACAATTTGTTGGTTTTTAAAATATCCGTTCGAGATATCTTTTCCATCACTTTTCATTGCTTCATTATAAAGTTCTGCATAATCGCCATTTCCTAATAATTCCGGTAGTTGAATAGCTTGTTGCCATCCGAAACGGGTTGATAAACTGATTTTTACTTTTTCATTGTTTATTCCTCGTTTTGTTGTGATCAACAATACCCCATTAGCACCTCGTTGCCCATATAAAACAAGAGAGGCTGCATCTTTTAAAAGAGTTACAGATTCTATTTCGTCAACGAGCAAATTCGACCACTTTGTTTCTACTCCATCTACCAGTATCAGGATTCCATTATCCTGAAATGTTTGTCTGCCACGTATCATTAAATCAGGGGCATCGGTATTTCCTTGTGAGCCTCCTTTCTGAACGACATGTAGACCTGCTAATTTTCCTGATAAAGCATATCCTAAATTAGGGCTATACATTGGTTTCAGCTCCTCTCCACTGACTGATGTGGCAGAATGTGTTGAGTGTTGTCTTGAGATTTCCCCTCGGTAGGGTTCCATGACTTTATGTTCTAAGAAGTTCTTTTCTGCGAACTGTGTTTTAATCGTATCTACGTTTTCCGCCTTCTGAGCTAATAGAGTCACAGGCAAACATAGAACAAATAAAAAAATTATATAGTTACATATAGTTTTCATTGAGCATTCTTGAATTTAGTATTTAACATCCATTTATAACTCCCAACCGGGATTTTGCACAATAATTCCTTTGTTAACTTCATCTTGAGGGAAAGGATATAGATACATTTTATCTTCCCAAATTCTATTTTCAAAAGGTTCAATGGCGTAGTACAGCCAGCTGTCATTATCTTTCTTTTGCTGAGCCGTCCAGCTTTCTTGCGGAACTTTATATTTATTATATGCTTTTTCCTTTAAGCTGAATGTATAAAATTCACCTTTCATAATCCCCTCTTCTCCGGCAATTAACCAACGTCGAACATCGAAGAAGCGATGCTCTTCTGCATATAGCTCGACTGCTCTTTCACGGCGAATTTCCTTTTTCATATCTTCATAACCTAAGTCATTTTTTATTTTAGGAAGCCCACCGCGTACTCTTACTTCATTGAGTGCATTTAGCATTTCGGTGATATTTCGGTCAGTGGTACTTTCGTTCAATGCTTCGGCATAGTTTAGATACATTTCACTCAATCGGAAAATGGGCCAGTTTATATCAAGTGTGGCATTGGTACCATTAACTTGATTTATAAATTTTTTAAAATGTAGACCATTGGGTACACCAGGACCTAAGATTGGCCCTGAACCGGAAACTCCCGGTGTAAGGTTACCTGCTCTATCCATTTTTTGATAGACAAAATAAGCAGTATCTGCACCCCGGCTGGCATCCATCAATCCGGTTTCCGTATATTTTGATCCAGGCCACCAAATGGAAGCCTGCAGACGAGGTTCCATTTTTTTCATTATTTCTTTAAATTCAATAAAACTACCTTCTTGCGGAAGTTCTACATCATTCCCTTCCAGATCTCTGAACTGTTTAAGAAAATTCATAGGCATGGCATGTGAGGTATTCCCCCATGTGTAATAAATTGGACAACAGAAACGTACCAAATTCCACCACTTTTCGTTGAAATATGGCGAATAATATGAATGAGAGCGATCGAAATAGATAGTTTCTTTATTCCTTGGATCAAGTGGTTTGCATGATGCATAATTATAGCTTTCTATTTTACCCAGTCCTCCATCATCCAGTAATTCATAATTGTTTGCTTTTGCCCAGTCTAAAACTTGTCGACCGGCTGTAGCGGCTTTATCCCACAATGTAGGATCTTTCTTTCTATAACATATTAACGAATCTCTTTCGTCACCGTATGATAGGTACGGTTTATCCGTGTTGAACAATGGACTGGCAGCATATAATAAGGTTTTTGACTTCAGTGCTAATGCCACTCCTTTATGAACACGTCCGTATTCTGATGTTCCCCAGAAATCATCTTTTAAAAACGGGTATGCTTCTTCACAGCTTCGCACAATAAAATTGACTACTCTCTCCACACTTTGACGGGTTCCGGAGGGAACTACTATGGCCTTGTTAACTCCGTTTACACTTTCTATCTTCACAGTTGGGGCTTGGTCCATAATAGGAATTCCTCCAAAACGTTTGAAAGCTTCAAAATGCATCAATGCCCGTAGCACTTTGGCCTCTGCTCTGACTTGCTCACGTAGCTCTATTGTCCAATTATAAGAACCACTCGCACCTAATGGCACATTATCGACATTATCTATGAAAATAGATGCATTTCGCATACCCTGAATAGCACGTGTAAGGTTAAACTCTTCTTGGTTCTGAGGTCCCCATGTACCTACGTTGAATTGATGAGAACGATGTGAGTCTCCATATTGGTCTCCTTCATCACAGGCTCCTATTAATAAGCCATCTACACATCCTGCATCGGAAAATCCGCTACCCCCTTCTCCTGTAATAAATCCATCTACTATGCAAGTGGCATACACATTGAATAAGGCTTCCATAGCCCTGTCCGGATCAGAAAAGACGTATTCTTTATTGATTACGCTACCTTCCGGTTGTTCCAAAAAATCCGAACATGAACTGAATGATAGTGAACCGACTATTAAAAAAGCCGTAATCACTTTATATTTTGATTTATTCATACCAATCTTTAAATTATATATCATCAAAACTGAATATTAATTCCCATATTGAAAACTCGCATCATCGGATAAGCATTTCCGTTACTATCAGCTATTTCAGGATCAAAATAAGACATCTTTGTCCAAGTACACAGGTTCTGCCCATTGACATATAATCTCAGATTTTGAACCGGTGATTTTTCTCTAAATTTAAAAAGATAAGCTACTTCCACATTTTTCAGACGCAGATAAGAAGCATCCTCCTGCCACATGGTAGAGTATTGGTAATTGTGTTTTGTTCCTTCCGGTGATTCACTCAATCTGGGAAGAGAAATTGGTAATCCTTGTTCATATCTTTCTTGTGTCCAGCTTTCTTTTGCTGTTTCGAAAGCCGCTTTTGTTCCTGCTACAAAGGGCCATGCTGCAGTTCCCGACAAATATGTTGATACATGGCCTGCTCCCTGAAATAGTGCGGATATAGAAAAGTTTTTCCATTGAAATCCAAGAGAAATACCATATACAATTTCCGGGACATTTGGATAACCAATATTGACTTTATCATTTTCATCAATGAAATTGTCGCCTGTAATATCTTTATACTTTATATCACCCGGACGTAATCCGTTACCTTCCCATTTTGATCTGGGCCTGTCTGGATCATTGACTTCTTCCCACGTATTATAAAAGCCTTCGGCAATCAAGCCTTTGGGCTGTCCTATACGGGATCCGGTTTCATACAATCCGGGGTATTTTTTAGGAGCTTCGTCTTTATAAATGATTTTATTTCTTGCAAAAGAATAATTTCCGTTTACCCAATAAGTAAGTCCTATACTATTTATTTCATCTTTATAACCAAATTCAAATTCGTAACCTTTATTCTCTGTTCTTCCTACATTGTAGGGAGGTACAATTGAAGGGTCACCAAACCAGAGAGGTAAATTAAGAGAATAAAGAATATTAGAGCGCTTTTCTATGAAATAGTCGGCACTGAAATTTAAACGGTCTTTGAAAAATCTTAAATCCAATCCCAAATTCGTTTTTTTGGCTTTTTCCCATGTTACATAAGGGTTACCTAATTTGGATTCTTTATATCCGCTATATTTTGTTTGACCTGTTCCGAAATAGTAGCCAGGACTGGATACTCGTATATAAGCATCAGGCAAAAATAAAAAACGCTCTCCACCAATACGATCATTACCAACTAATCCATATGAAGCACGTATCTTACCGAAACTTAAAATATCGTTTTTTGGAAAGTAAACATCTTCTGTAAATGCGTAGCCAACGGAAAAAGATGGGAAAAAACCAAATTGTTTTCCTTTGGCAAAATTTTCGGAACCGTTATAACCGGCATTAATTTCGGCCATATACCGATATTTATAGTTATAAGTTGCACGTGCTACTAAACCCAGATAATTGTAGGGTAATTCATTCTTACCATTATAAGTTCTTTCAGCAGTACCGAGGAACAGGGCACTCACGTTATGCCCATCAAAATTGTTATTGTATTCCAAAGCCACTTCACCATAAATGCGACGATTTTTATCATAATAATCTGATGAAGTTTTTACCGGACCCTCGTATTGATTAGGTATAATAATAGCTACAGGTTCTTCTACAGAGGAATTTGGGTCTAACTTAATATCATACATTGGAATCTGTTTGCTACGGGAAACTTTTTGATAGTAATAGTTGTCATAAGCAACTTTCCCTCGTACAGCTAATCCCTTAATGAGCTTATCAAGCTTATATCGAGCTGCTATATCAATGTTTGCTCTGGCTGTAAAATTTTCATTAAATCCCTTACTGAGCATTTCATAAAGAGGAGGATTTGATATTTGCCATTTTTCAAGCCCCTGGACATTTCGTATCATTTTACCATCAAAAGTGACTGGAGACATAACAGGATTTGCTGAAAAAATAGTTCCCATAATAGTTTTTGCATCTGAGCCAGCGTAGTTAGATTCTGTCATTTGTACCCCGGACTTAACGGAAATCGTAAAATCATTGGTAATGTTAAAATCCAAATTAGCACGTACGTTGTAGCGATTGTATTTGGGATTAGCACTGAAATCTTTGAAGAAACTTCCCATTTCATAAATACCCTGCTGATTATAATATCCCAATGATACATAATATTTAGTCCGTTTGTTCCCTCCTTGTACCGAAAGATTATGCTGATGTTGTATTGATACATTTTTCAGCATATAATCCATCCAGTTGATATCTGGATGAAAAATAGGATCATCACCATTTTTATATCGTTCGAGATCGTAATCAGAAAATGGATAATTTACCTGTTCAGGATCCGTACTGTCCTGGTATGCAGCTTCATTGCGTAAACTTGCCCATTCATATGCATTTAATAGTTTAGGCATCCGTATTGGATTTTGTAAGGCAACATTGCTGGTCAATGATATCTTTGGACGCCCTTCCTGTCCTGTTTTAGTAGTGACAATGATAACACCATTAGCTCCGCGAACACCAAACACTGCAGTAGACGATGCGTCTTTCATCACGTTTATAGACTCAATTTCATTGGGGTCTAATCCTGATAAAGAACGTTCTACACCATCCACTAAGATTAATGGTTTGGCATTACCATCAGCAAATGTTGCTATACCCCGGACATAAATTTCCGCATCGTCACGTCCTGGCTCACCCGAACGTTGAACTGTTGTAATACCTGTGGTGCGCCCCGCTAAAGCATTTCCCGCATTAGCGACAGGGGCTTTTAATATTTCTTCGTTTTTAACCGATCCTAATGCTCCTGTCACTGATATTTTAGCTTGAGAACCATAGCCGACCACTACAACCTCATCAAGCTGTTGGGAGTCCTCCTCCATAACTATAAATATAGGAGTATTTTTTTCAACAATTATTTCTTGAGTTTTATATCCTAAATAGGTAAATACTAATATAGTTCTTTTTTTAGGTGTAACAATTGAAAAATTACCATCCAAGTCTGTAATACCTCCTGTAGAGGTACCTTTAATCAGTACAGATACACCGATTATAGGCTCACCTGTGGCATCTTTTACGGTACCTGTAACTGTCATTGTCTCTTTTTGCTGTACAATCATATTATTATCTTTGGCCGAACCTTCTGCGTTTATGTCTATTAAAGGTGCAACTAAACAAAATAATATAAGATACTTGCGTTTTAATACATGTTTCAGATTCATATTATTAAGTTATAATGGTAAAATACTTTTAATCTATAATTTTATAAATTCCATTCATTGATCGGAACAGAGGGATTATTGCTTGCACTATTATTTGTAATTTCCACAGTAATAGTAGTTGGACCACTTACATTTTGTAGTTTAATCTGTAATTTGCCATACCATTTATTTATTTGATTTTTTTGTTTCATTATTGATGAAAAAATGGGACGTGTTTCGTCCAAATAGTTGATATCTGTTTCTGTGTTATTTACAATTTCGAATGCTGCATCTGCGGGTGAAACGATTCTTATAATAGTACTCTTCCCACTCTTAAAACAAGTTGCCACTTTTTTATCATTTGAAAGAGTCATACTTCCCGTTTGTGGAGTATGCCCAAGCCAATATACGGTTGAACCATTTTTTTTAGGAGTAAATTCATCTTGAATAGTAATAGTTTGAGTTACCCTGTTTAGTTTAATTCCCCGTATATATTTATTCATATCACGTTTGTATATATCACTCATATCTAATATATAGAAACCACTATTATTTCCGGAATTTTGATTGATCAAACGAGCCATCCCCTTTGGATTTTGTTCCGGACGAGCATCTGGATTGACAACCAAACAACTTTTTCCTTCAGTACGGACTCTGTAATAATAGAATCTACCGGGGGAACTGGCTGTAGTAGTGGAATTACTTTCATAATAAGGTGCAGTTTCATCAAAGTAATCAGCAGGATAAGGATTTGTTGTACCCAGACTACCGATAAAAATGCATTCTCCATTAGCCTGAACATAGAATGAACCGGCATCTAAATGCCCGTGACTGGCACTGTTATCTCCCCCATGCATACCCACATAAAACGAATTAATATCTGAATTATTCTGGTTGATATACATATAATCTGCCCCTTTAACATACCCTTGTAATGGGATTTCGCTGACTATTCCCTGGTTAACTAATTCCGGATAATAGAACAAAAGGTCATGGTATCCATTCATCATTCCTTGGCGACTTATACATTCGTCGTAATGTTTCTTAGCCAGATTGGGATCGTTAAAAAAGTGAGCAAACCAAAAATAGGATAGGAATTTATTTGTTTTACCGTAGTATAAATAATCATCCCCAAAGGTTGCTGTTCCTACTGGTCCAGATACATTATATGGAAACCAACCTGTTTTTGAAATACCGTTTAAATCTGTTAATCCATAAGTTGTTGTCAGGTTTCGCTGCATAGCTTCCAATGCCAGGAATGCGTTGGTTAATCCGTAGGACCAATACATCAGTCCTTCTTCACTGGCCCCATCCGGTTCGAAAGATTGCATATATATCATCATTTTATTTGCAGCTAAGGCAATCAGCTGGCTCATGAAGTCGGGATCTGATTCATAGACAGCTAATGCCGCACAGATAAGTCCTCCATTGCATATTCCGTTCCAGTTGTTATTACTATTATACCAAGCCCATGCTTGTCCTTGTCCGGTTTCTATTTGCATTTTACCCGGTTCCAGTGCCAGACGACGAAGTCCGTCAATTAGCTCACTTCTTTGTTTATCATTTAAATAGTCATAAATTGCGTCATAGGCCATTGCAAATCCGCGTGCTCCAATTCCGGTATCGAGAAAATGGCGTGAGGCCCCCCAATCTTTCCAACTGCACATAGACTGCATTTGTCTATAACAACGTTCTGCATACTTCACATCTTTTGTGAATAGATAGGCTAAAGATAAAACCGGTAAATCGGTATTACCAATTTCATGGATTGTACTTATTCTTAAATTAGTATCATCCAATTTCCAAACTTTGAGTGGTGCTGAGAGTAAATTTTTGGCTTGATTTATGATATCTGCATAAGTTCTTGCCGCAAATTTTCGGTCACCATTCACCACACTCATAATTTCAGCAATTCGTGCTTCGTTATAGAATAATCTGGGATGGATACCTTCTACTCCTGCTTTTAAGAAACCTTTTGTAACACTGTTTTTATCGATGGGAATTTTATCGGAAATCGGTTTGTCCGACTCTTTTTCTACATTGAATGAGTAATTACTTTCGAACTCTTTCCCACCTAACTTTATTTTAATAGGGTAATTACCTGATGTAATATGAGTAGGAATAACGAAAGTGATTGTACTTTCATCGCCTCCAGATGGAATGATTTCGTTTTCACCCAATAGAACTAATTCATACGCAAAATTTTCGGCAAAATTATTTCCGGTAATCGTAACTTGCGTGCCTGATCTTCCAGAAAGAGGTGAAATCTTCTCTATTGTTGGAATTTGAGTATCATTCCCATTATCTGTAACGTTATCTTTACATGCAAGAAGAAAAAATAGAAATATGAAGGGATAAAATATTCTCATATCAGTAGATTTAAGAAAAAGCAAAAGAGTGGTTCACACGGAGATCACCCTCCTTTGCTTTACAATAAATTTATTTTAAAATTTTACATACAACAGATTCGTTTCCACGTTCGACTTTTATTATATAGAGCCCTGCATTTAAAAGGGGTATATTGTATTCTGCGTTTGTCTTGTTATAAATCATCATCCCAAGGCTATTAACAATAGTCACTTTATCAGTATTCTGTATACCTTCGAGATGTAATATATCATTTACTAAAGATATTTGAATATCCAACGTTACTACATCTTTTAATCCACTTAGAACAGAACCGTATTCATAAGCTCCCATATCGGGGGCTATTCCACTTATTCTCTTATTTCCACATATGTCGGTAATGAATACATCGGAATAAGATTGAGTATTAGGATTGGCTCCATTAATTCGAATAGGAATGTTTCTGTCTGTTCCGGCATTTATGCAAACTGAACCTTCTTTCAAGCTCCAGTCTGAATTTGAAATTTCATCCCAATCACCTTCCAGTAATTCTACACCACTAAAAGAAGTGGGTTTCACGAAAATATCATCTAAAGAATAATTAGCAGAAATCAGATTGTCTTTGAAATAATTTGTTAGATAGTCATCTTTAGCTGTTGGGTCATAACCTTTAATAGCCTCTGCACCTTCTTCTTGTATGAGATTATTAAACGTTGCCAGTAATGGACCTTGTTTTTGATAAAGTTGTGAAACTCCGCCTTCATTACCAATAATAATATTATTTTGAATACAGCTCCAGCCATTCCAATCACCCAAGAATAAACCTCCACAACTACTATCCGAAGTATTATTGGCAATAACACAATTTATAACGTCTCCTACCGAACCGTTTTCAATAAATATACCTCCACCTTCGTCACCGGCATGATTATTAATAATAACACAGTTGTAAAGACAACCCGCTATACCTGGAGCACCTGCTGCCTGACATTTTTTCATGGCTACCCCTCCGCCTTTTTGCCAAGCTTTTCCTTCGGTAGTGTTATTACGAATGACGCAATTTGAAAGGACCGAACGATAAGATATAAACGCTCCCGCTCCTAAGTCATTTCCATTTTGAATATAAAAACCGTCCCAAGTTGTTGTATATTGGAATAATATATCTTGATTTTGAAAAAGGACACGTGATTTTTTCTCTCCATCCAAATAAGTTTTATTATTCTTTAAATCTCTTATTCCATTGTCAACTGCGGAATATCCACCATATACATTAACTCCGTCTTTCATAAGGAAACCTCCGTAATAAGTACCGGCAGCTACCCGTACTTCTCCTTTATCTGCATTAGCCTCTACTTCATCTACCATGGCTTGTAAGTCACCCGAAGCATTTTCCCAAGACGTTCCGTTGCCTGTAGCATCTTGCTTCACATAGCGGATAATTTGTTCTGCATCGGCAGTAAAATAATTTACTGTTAAGATACAAATTGCAATCAGCAATACTTTTGTAATTTTTTTCATAAAATGTAACAGTTTAAAAATTAAACAAATATAAATTACTTTATGACAAAGATAGCGGATTAGAATATTGACACATTCCACTATTCAGTTCAACTATTGTATTATTTTGCTTTGATTATTTCCTAAGTACTTTTATCTATATAATAAAGTTGGATTATGCATCAAGCAATCAAAATAATTAGCCGCAAAACTTTTAGACCCATCCGGACGAATAAGCCAAAATCCTCTCATTTCATCGGTCTTTCGTATATCATTCAGTTTTCTAAACTCTTCATTTTTAGGCTCATTACAGTAAAGTTCCCACTGAATTATATAAGGTACGCTAAGTGATAGGCATACGGCTATATAAGTATCCCAGTTGGCCGTTATAACCTCCTTAGTCAGGCCTTCATACCGTTGTTCTGGTATACCAATTTCTCCAAGAAATACTTTCTTTTCTTTATTCATATATGAACTTGGAGTAAAATTCTGTTTTATAAATTCAATACCTTTATAAAGATTTATCCCCTCATCCAATCCCGTTGTAGAAAGAGCATCATAACATGACCACGATACCATATCTACCCGAACTTGTGGAAGTACCGAATTGATAATGCCTGGAATACCATTCATGCTATCCATCACCTTATTGGCTTCAATCGCATGGTATATTTTGCATTTAGAGTACCGTATTTCCGAACGTGCTCTTTCTACGCCTCTTTGGCGGGCATTGAACCATTTTATCATACTATTGATACGTTGAGTCGAATCCGAAGGAACAAGAACTGTGTAACGATCTCCATCTACAGCTTTAATAAGTTCACCGGCTTTACGTGACCAACGAGCCTCATCTCCTGTTCCTCCGCGCATAATCCAATCACCCTCCCAATTATGTAGTACAAATTCAATTTCCTTATTTTTATATTGTTCAAGTAGATATTTAGAAAGTTCATAAATTTCATCCTCTTCCTGAATAGCTGTTTTATCAGTCGTATTGACTCCGGCTCCAGAAATACTCAATGCAATTGTACTGAAAGACATATCAAAACACGTCTTGTAATATGGGTGTTCTGCCAATTGTTTTAAAGTAAATTCTTTGGGTAAACTCCAGTTTGAGTTATACGGATATCCCCCTCCTCCTTTATTAAACCATAGCTTTACCACTCCATATCCCATTTCTTGCATTTTTTGGCATCCCTCTATAATATAAGGTTCTTTAGTGAAGTAATATTTGCCACCGACGTGAGTAGCTCCAAGACGTTTATACATATCTGTTGGAACCGGATATTTATTGGTAGGTTTGTGTTCATTGATAATAGATAAAATTTCTTTATCCGTCAGGCATTTCATTTCATTTTTAACCGAATTGCATGAACATATATTCAGCAACATTGAGAAAAGGAATAAGATTGATTCAATTTTTCTTTTCATAATATTAGTTTTGAGGAATTTTTGTATTGCATACTAACTTGTACAATACAAAATTACGGTAAAAGTTAAAGTCAATATGGACATATTTTGCTCAAACAATATACTATTTTGCCAATTTACTTTTGCAGAATAATATTATGATTTAAGAGTGCAGAAATTTTCATTCATATATAAAAACATAATGAAAGAATCGTATATGTGATTTTAGACTATAAAAGTGAAATATACACTATAAAAAATGGGCTGACGAATACCGATAAGTATTATTATCAAGAATTCATGTTCCTATCCGAGGTAAATTATATAAAAGATATGGAATACGTATCTGTCCGAAATATTAGTAATACAAATCCTTTAAGTTATACTTTTTTAGTTCCAATTGTCTGTACGAAATGGTACAGCCGGTAAATCGTCGGAATTATATAAGTTTACTTCGGGATTATCAGCCCAACCGTAACGTAATGATACCGGATTGGGTACTTTGTCAGAATATACAACAATCGTTTCTCCTTCTATGTATGCCGTATCAGTCCAATAAAACTGCTGATCACTTCCAGCTATTGCAAACGATTTGGGTTGATCTCCATCTTTTGTTTTTAATCCGCCGGAAACATTATCGAAATAAATACGGATTTTATCTCCTTCAATTTCCATTTTACGGAAGGTGGGTCCCCTTCCAATGATCGAAGCATCATAGACAAGTGACTGTGCCTGCTGATAAAGTCTCCGCCCGACATCAAGTTTATTACGTGGATGAATATCGTTTGTTTCACCAATATCAATTGTAGTAACTAATCCCGTATTAGGATAGCGTAATGACATGGCTTGGGCCTCACGCAATTCTGCCCATTTAGACTCTAAAGGCTCGGATGCTCGTTTCATATAATTTGCCAATTGAATAGTAATAAATGGTAAATTACCCTGCTTGAAACCAATCCGCCAACTTTCTATCAGTTTAGGTAACAGACTTTGATATTGCTTGGCCTTTCCTACATTATTTTCTCCCTGATACCAAAAAATTCCGCGCATACTATAAGGCATTAACGGGTGAATCATTGCATTGTAAATTACGGTATGAGTATTATAATAGTTTTGCCAGCCTGGTAATTCTGGTTCAAGTGTAGCATTAAATTTCCATGGATTATCCAACCTGAATGATTGCATACCGTTTTGCGTGGTAAGAATGAGAGGCTGCTCGTCAGTACCAAGCCAGGCACTGCCCCAATGGATTACTACGCGTGCTGTAAGCTGGTTTTTGCGTTTTAACAGGCGTGCGGGAAATTCGAACTTTTTGCTAGGTAGTGGAGTTAGTTTGGTTCCATTCAACCAAAGTTCAATGTTTTGTACATTGATACTTCCGTCAAGCAATAAAGATTGTTTGGAGAGATTGGCTGGAACTTCAAAGTCCGTACGTAACCATGTCACCCCCCAATAATTATTGAGTTTCATCTTATTCGTATTTACAGGAGTATCCACCGTCAACCAATCATCATCTTTATAATTGGTGCTGAATACTTTCTTACGAATACCACGATTTGCATGTGTAGCGATACTGTCACGTATACGGTCATTCTTCTGGCTTTGGCATACATAATTCTGCCATTTTAGGCTATCCGTGTCGAATCCTTCAACCCATTTGGTATATGCATTATGGGTCCGGAGTACGTCAGCACTCATCCAGGCCTCAATATCAGTAGCTCCCCAGGATGCGGAGATAATACCTATCGGTACGTTGTGATGTTGATAAAGTTCCCGTGCAAAATAATACGCGATAGCAGAAAAACCTTTGACATGTTCCGGTGTACAAACTTCCCAATCAACGGGTGCAAGTTTTTCTATGGGAGTGGAGTGGGTTTCGTTTGGTACGTTAAGAAAACGTATCTGTGGATAATTTGCATCGGATATATCTTGATCTGTATTCGGACCTACTCCGTTTTGCATTTTCCAAGCCATATTGGATTGTCCTGATGCGAGCCATACTTCGCCAATATAAATGTCTTTTCTTTTTATTTGTTCATTATTACTTTTTACAATTAGTTCATAAGGTCCTCCTGCGGAACAGGCAGGTAGATAAAGAAGCCATTTTCCGCTACTGTCTGCACGACCATATCCCCGATTATCTCCTATTTCGGCCACTACAGTAGCATTGGGGAGTGCTTTTCCCCAAATAGGGATCGGTTTTTCTTGTTGTAGTACGCCATGGTCTGAAAAAGGAAAAGCTAAATATAAATTGTTTGAAGCCAAACTGGGTATAGCTATGATAATTTTGAATACTAACAATATTAATTTGACTTTTTTCATGATCGTACCTGTTTAAAATGAATTCCAGTTTTTTGAATAGTATGCTTTATCTATTTTCTGGGCCAGTTCTTTATCCCCTTTCTGTAAGGCCACCTGTTTCATATCATGATAGAGGTAGAATGCAAGCCAATAGCCATATTGATAACGTTCTTTTACTGAACGTGGATGACGGTAAAAATTATACCATTCTACATTAAGGCGTTGCTTTTTAGCAATCTCAACTACTTCTTCCGCCTGTTTCCACATATTATCTGATACGGTTTTAAAAAGTCTATGCATATCATCATACGACTGTCTGGAAGTATCGATAATTGTATTCCGGTCATCGATACCCAGTTCCAGTAAAGAAATACGTTCTTCAAAATGCCGGTCACCATCCAAGTCATATTCTATAAGATCAATGAATCCATTATTATCGGTATCGGTATATTTTACCAAACCAAATTTTTCCGGATCGGGATTCATACGAAAATAATTCCATTTGTCGTATAACCCTCCGAAACCTTGAAAATTGTAGGCTGTCTGGTCAATTCGCCAACATCCCCATTCTGCCCCATAAAGATGTATACGCCCATCGAAAGTTCCCACATAAAGACTTCCTTCACCTGAATTATCCAAATCCCATTCTCCGCGGTCACCTATTGCATCCGATTGGGCATTATTGTCCAGTCCTCCCTTGTGCAGACCAATGGCATATAAATCTTTGGGCTCATAAAACTCCACCCTTTCCCAACGATTACAATCGTCATCTTCATCGAACACAAACCAACATTGGTCGTATTTTCCTTTTCCACGTTTAAAAAGTAATTCCAGTGCTTTTTTCGGGTCAGGATAAATTAGTTCAGTTTGCTGTCGCCAGCGTGGGTCGTAAATAAGTTTATCCGCTTCGGGTAATCCACGGAGTTTTTTGAAAGTATGTACCTGATCTGAATAATCGAATCCTTCTCCTCTAAAATGGAGGCTCATATCAAAATCAAACTCATTACCGGGACAGTTGTCATTGTCCAGATCCCATGACAGGGCAGCCCAATCTATTTTCTGAGTAAATTGAATTTCATAACGTTCGTCTATATCTTTAAAATGTGGCGAATTTCCTTCTTTAGGACGAAAATAAGGAGTATCCACCATTCGAATCGAGAATTCAGATAATCCATCGCCATCCTGATCGAAAAAGATAAAAGGATTTTCCCAATTATACCTCAAATCAGCAATATTGAAAGTTGAAGCATGCATCTTTAGAAAGAGCGTATTACCGTGATAGTCGGTAAAGAAATTGCAATGCCCACTGTGCGCCCAACACATTAACCGGATCTGGTTCCAATCAATATAATTGTGAATTCCATCTTTCTCATTAAAGTCTATAATATACATGAAGTCAGCACCCCAGTCGAAATAACCGAATTTCTCTCCTTTTCCATTAGATACCACCACTTGAACATCGACAATCCCATCGTTGTTCTCATCAACCCAGTCAATACATAAATCCATGGGGCCACCGAAAACTCCATCGCGGTTGAGGTCTATCAGCAGACAATCGTCTATCATATCTCCTTCGGTATCTCCATATTGCATATTATCATTATCGTCTATCCACATAACCGGGATATCACCAAATATACGGGTAATAAGTATATCCGGATCACCGTCCCAATCGAGATCGATATATTCTACCGGAGCATTTGTTATAGGCATACGCCAAGGAGTGAGTTGCGTATGTGCGTTCCAATAAGCAATGGAATCAGTGGTCTGTGCCATCATTCCGGCACAGAGCCACCATCCAAAGGTGATCCCAAAAACAATCTTCCAACCTAATGTTTTATTCATATTAAATAAGATTTTGACAAAGTGAAAATGCCACTATAAACAAGCAGCTTTTTTCTGCTCTTAATAGAGTATCCTGTCTAATAACATATTAGTATGTTTTTTCATGAATGATATTATAGTCGCAAAGTTAGGGCTTTAGCTATATCTATATGAATACTTTACAGCATAAGCATAATACTATTTTGCTTTTTATTTGGAATGTGAAGAAAAAGACGTAATATTGTGACCATATTAATCTATAAAATACTGATATAATGAAACGCATTATTCGGGAAATAACCCCCATTAATAACGATGATTTTTTCGTCTTATTAAACCACCCGACCGCAGGATTTGATTTTCCTACTCATTATCATTATGAGTTCGAACTCAATATGGTGAAGCATTTTGAAGGAAAACGTATTGTAGGCGACTCAGTGGAAAATATCAATGGTTCAGACCTGGTACTGATTGGTCCAAATACTTTTCATGCCTGGGAAGCTAATGCAGAGTTTCGTACTCATGTTATTACGATACAGTTTAGTTCTGAACTGTTTGGTTCTTCTTTTATCAACAAAAATCTGTTTCGTCCGGTAAAAGAGTTACTCGATCTCTCTGCACGTGGTATCGTCTTTTCAGAAGCGGAACAAAAACGTATTTTGCCTCGTCTGCTCGCTTTGGCAGACAAAAGGGGATTTGATTCGGTAATCGATTTTCTGATTATTTTGAATGAGCTTGCTATTTCGCCTGATAAACGGGTATTGTGTAGTCCGAATTTTACTCAGAATCATTATGAGGTAAAAAGTAGACGCATTAAAATCATACATCAGTATCTACAAAAGAACTATAGTAAAAGAATCACTGTCGGAGAAGTTGCTAAACTTATTAATATGACAGAATCAGGATTTTGTCATTTCTTTAAAAAGCGGACTCAAAAGAGCTTTATCGATTTTCTGAATGACTTGCGTGTTGGTGAAGCCGCCCGTATGTTATTGGAAACGACAAATACCATATCAGAGATTTCATATAATTGTGGCTTCAATAATATTTCTAATTTTAATCGCATTTTTAAGAAGAAAAAAGGTTCAACACCGACGGATTATAGGGAAAGAAATATGAATAAGATGACCATCTACTAAATTATAGCTTTTCATTTTTAGGATTGGCAAGGAGACGACTATATCTTTCAACAGACTTACGATTCAGTGAGCGAATATTGCTATACTTGACCTATTTTACAGTTATTTCTCCTTCCAACCAAGGAGTCGTACCCAATTCTAGACTCCGGGCAATGGGTAAAGAAGTGGAAACAAAAAGTTTATGTGTTCCCGGTACCAGCATGCGATGTCCTTCCATATTGAAATCCGAAAAACGGCTGGCAGGAATATGGAAAGAATACTGACTTTCTTCACCTGGATTAATTCGGATACGCATAAAGTCTTTCAGATCGAATCGTGGAGTCCGAAATTTAGCACCTTTAGTCTGTTGATATAGTTGTATTACTTCTTCCGCAGGAACACTTCCGGGATTGCGGACAGAAAAGGACACCACCAGAGTATCAGTCGGAGTAAGGTATAAAGCCGACTTCTGTTTCTGAGAGTATGCCGGGAGTACTTTGATCTTTAAATTGCTTAATTCAATGGTGCTGTAACCCAATCCGAAACCAAACGGGAACATAGGGGTAACGGTAGAATATTTATAGGTCCTTCCTTCCATAGAATAACTTCTATAATCCGGAAGTTGATTCTCATCCATTGGAAAAGTAATGGGCAACTTACCTGAAGGAGATACTTCTCCGAATAATATGTTTGCCAAAGCATCGCCTCCTTGCTCACCCGGATACCAAACAAATAATAATGCGTCGGATAATTGATAGACCTCTCTTAAATCAACAGGACTTCCTCCCGTAACGACGACAATTAGCGGAGTATCTTTGATCGTTTTGCGCAATTCGCGTAAATATTTTAGTTGTGTAGCCGGCAGGGCGATGTCTTTACGGTCGCTATGAAAATCTGAGGCAATAGCTTCTCCCTCTTCACCTTCGGATAATGTACTTAACCCGATAACGGCTATTACTGCATCCGAACCGCGCGAGTCAGTAAATGCCCAATTTTCGCTATTCTTATTTTCTTGATTATATGTGAATCCTTTGCGATATTCCAGTCGGGTTCCTAAGTCAACTTTGGTAGTAATTCCTTCCAGAATAGTACGTGCTTCTCCTGTTTGCCCGTTATAATTGCCTAACAACACATCGACATCTGAAGCATGAGGACCGAGTAGATAAAGACGTTTTATTTTTGGAGAAAGTGGAAGGGTTGGCATGTTGTTTTTTGAAGAAAGAGAATTCTTTAATAATACGATAGACTTCTGTGCAGCTTCGAGTGCCAGCATCTTATGTTCCCGGTTTCCCACAACGGATAACGGAATCGCATTATAAGGACAATCTTCTTTTGCATCGAAAAAGCCCAGTTTAAAACGGGTACGATATATATTGGTTACAGCGCGATCAATATCTTTTTCATCTACCAATCCTTGCTTTATTGCATTTGGCAAAGCCCGGTAAGTATCTCCACAATTCAGGTCGATTCCCTTATGTATGGCAAGAGCGGCAGATTCTTCGGGAGTTTTCGTCACCCTATGCCCCAAATGAAAGTCTTGTATGGCCCAGCAATCCGATACGACATGTCCTTTAAATCCCCAATCTTCGCGTAATAAATGATTAAGTAGGTCGTTGGCACAGGTTGGTTGTCCGTAAAGTGCCGAATAAGCCCCCATAGTTGCTTCAACATGGGCTTCCTTGACCAATGCTTCGAATGCCGGAAGATAGGTTTCATATAAATCCTTCAATGGAGGTTCGGCATTAAAGTTATGCCGTTCGCCTTCCGGTCCACTATGAACCGCAAAGTGTTTCATGCAAGCCGCAGTTTTTAGGTAATACGGATTATCTCCTTGCATACCTTTAACAAAAGCAACTCCCATTTGCGAGGTAAGCCAGGGATCTTCACCCCATGTCTCCATTCCTCTTCCCCAACGTGGGTCCCGGAAAATATTTATATTAGGTGACCAGAATGTCAGCCCGGTGTATTGGGTACGGTTTTCCATTGATTGTGCAGCATTGAATTTAGCACGTGCCTCATCGGATGTTGCTACAGCCAGACGGTAAATTAATTTAGTATCGAATGTGGCAGCAAGTGCGATAGGCTGGGGAAATACTGTGGCACGTCCGAATCGGGCTACCCCATGAAGTCCTTCACTCCACCAATTATATTCGGCAATTCCCAATCGTGGAATTGCAGGTGAATCATGCAGTAATTGAGCACATTTCTCTTCCAGTGTCATACGTGATACGAGGTCATGCAGACGTTCTTCTAAAGGAAGACTCTTATTTTGATAAGGCAGTAGCCCCTGTGCAGATGCCATGAAGGAGATACTACAAAATATAATAATTCCTAATGTCTGCTTAAATAGTTTTTCCATAAATATCCGGTTCTATTTTAGTGCTTCAAAACTGATAGCCGCCTTAAGAAATTCATCTTGGGAAGGTATTCGATTCTGCTTTCGTGTGAAGTCTATTATCCACTCACGGCTTTCAATATAGAATTTCTGATATGTATAGTAAAGAGGAGTTTTACTTCCTTTTTGGTCGATTAGCCAAAAACCGCGGTTGGAACCGTCATCATTTAATTCATTATTGTACATTTCCCAGAAAAGGATAAAAGGGCATCCCCATTTCATTGCTGTTTTTATTACCCATTTGGCACGCTGGTCTATCTCTTCCTGAGAATAAACGGATTCACTCCAACCATACTCACCAATGAAAAGACGCTTTCCTTGTATCCCAGCTTTTGGTTTCATTTTCGAAGCTATGTGGTTGAGGTGCATTGTAAGCGTTGAGTCCATAGCTGCTTCTGTCATAGGAGGATTGGTTGCTGTATAAGAAGAAAAGGAGACATAATCGGGATTGATTTGTGGTAAAATGGTATTAACGACACAAGTATCTCCTTTTACGGCAAGGTCCGAAAGGTTTACTTCCACATAATGATACATTCCTATATTATTATGGGGAGTATCCCGCTTAGCATCATCAATGGCTTTTTGGCGAACGTTGAGCCAACGTGTCATTCCTTCGACTGTACGCGGATTTGCAGGTTTGTCCCGATTGTAATCCCAACGTAGATGCCAGTCTCCTTCCCAATTACCAAGATAGAAAACTTTTCCCGTTCCCGAATACTTTCTTAATAAGTAGCAGGCTAAGTCATAGATTTCTTTGTATGATTTATCGGCATATTCGTCACTCAGTCCATTAATAAATTTAATTTGGTATTCATCTCTCTTTTCACCTTTGGGTTCTTGTGTATATTGTGAAAATTCATAGATCCATATCTGGTAATATGTAAAATCCATATTGAATACTTGGGCTACTGACTTTTCTTGGGCTAAATCCCTGAGACTTTTTATTTCCGATTGGTAAGGGATATCATAGTTTTCCCAGTAATATCGTGGACTCAGACTCATTTTTAGTAAATTAGAACCCATTTTACGGATTTCTACGGCCGTTTCTACCAAATTTGTCTCTTCAGTAAATTTATATTTTGCTCCGACAGTTTGCGTTCCGATGACATAATTGTAGGAGTTGATTTCTTTTTCAAAATTGTTCCCATTAGTGCAAGACAGGCAAATATAGCCACTTGTGACCAAGTATATTACAGTTTTTAGAATAGGATTCATAAGTTAATTGGGGTTTTGTGTTTTTGATTTCATTATTTCATAAAAAGATTGAGCCACCGGTTTTAGATTTCCTTCGTAATCGATTATAGAAGTATTGGAAGGACAGGGAAAGCAGTCGTGTCCCATCCAAATCAAAAAACCTCCACATGCCGGAAAACGATGTTTTGCCTCAGTCAATGCAATAGATAAACCATAGCATTGCCTTTCCTGACTCCACTCTACATATTCTTCAATACTGACAGGAGCATTGCCTTGATGTGCTTTTCGAAAAGCATCTTCTTCCATCCACCATGAAAACTGTGCCCAAATGGGATTATCGACAGATATCGGCAGAGGTTGATAACTACCGCAATAACGCTTTATCAGGCTCACCGGTGAAGCTCCGTTCACTCCGGCCTCAGAGTGGAGCAAAGCGTCAGAATTTTGCCAATAACTCCGTATGTTACTCATAAATTTATCTATAGGCTCTTCAGGCAATGTCCAAGGACCATGTACATCCCATTGAATACCATGCCCGTAATGCTTTGGATCATTATATATCACCGGACCTGACGGCGAAGCTGGTAGTAAGCGATGGAACGGATCTTTTTCTTCTACTGTCCGCGCAATGGCTTTTAGCATGGCATGCTCGAAATTCAGTGGATGTTCATTGGCTTCGTCATACAATTCGTTACCTCCACTCCATATGACAAGTGAAGGATGATAGTGGCGTCGAAGTATGTATTCGTCAACAATATCTTTCATTCGTCCGATTCGCTCGGAGTCGTCCGGAGGAGTATTATTAATACCCGATGACGACAAAGGAAATTCTTGCCAAACCAGCAAACCGAATTCATCACATAGCCTATAAAAACACTCTTTTTCGAGGATAGCACCTCCCCATACACGTAGTATGTTAAACCCCAGTTCTTTATATTGTAAGAGTCGTTCCCGGTAGAGTGATTCGTCGACATCCGCAAAAAGTACACGAAGAGGAGTCCAATTGACCCCCTGTAGAAATGTGTCAATACCATTTATACAACAAAGCCATGGGGTAGCTTCGGGAGAAGCATTGGCACATGATTTCCATTCTATACGCCGGAACCCGACAGGCCGTTGCCATTGGTCATGTGGATTGTTTTCCGGGTCGAAGGATGTACAACGAAGATTATATAAAGTTTGGGAACCTTGGTTGTTAATATTCCAACGATTGATATTGGGAACATTAACGGTAAAACAATTCATTTTATTGGGTACAAGTTCGTTGCTACAGATGCGAAGTTCCGTAATTATTCGCCCATCTGTTTCGGACAGGCAAATATTGATATCTCCTTTTTGTTCATTCTTCCCACTTATCCTAATGTGAATTACTCCTGTTGTGAGGTCGGGTAATAGTTCTGTATACGTATAAATGTCCAGTAATAGGTGGTCATCGGTTATTTCAATGAAAAGGTCATCCCAGATACCTGTTTGGACAATGCGGGGACACCAATCCCAATTATAATAAAACCGTGGTTTTACTATCTGTGTACGAGACGTCCAGTATACTTGTCCTTCGTAACGTTCGGGACTGGTAAAGAGAATGCAAAGACGGTTGTTGCTTAATTGTATTTTGTCTGTAATATCAAAACAATAACTATGATAAGCAGTTTCGAAATCTCCTATCAATTGCCCATTGAGCCATATCTCTCCACAGTTGTCAAGACCTAAAAAGCAGAGGTTTACCCGTTCATTCTTTTCATGTTGTACAATTCCGTCGGGCAGATCGAGAAAATAAAGCCAGTGACGATTCTCAACCCATTCACACTGGCGATAGTTTGTACCAATATTCCAATCGGGTAGAATACCAGCATTGAATAATGCTTGTTGAACCGAACCTGGAACAGGAGCCGGAACTGGTTTTTCTTCCGGCTGAGTGATTTTCATTCGTTCCATCTGCCTGTCCAGTTTCCAATAATAGGGCTTAGTTCCTACTAATTCCCAGTTGAGTCCGGCAAGTGAAAAATGTCTTTTCATATCCGTTTTTTTATGCTAAGGCTATTTATAAGAAAAAGAGATACTCCAATACACAGAGTATAAAAAGGATGAGGCAAAGAACGCGGAAATTTTTATACCATATTACTCCTTTCAGTTCTTTGGTCTCTTCGGTCCATAAATATTTATTCCATGTATTTGGGGCAACTTGCTCTTCAAGAGGAGGGGTGGTGACATAACTTACGATAACAGTTACAAGCATACTTGCCAACATCAGTAAAGGTGCCAGCATCAGATAATGTATCGGTATTGAAATACCGATGATATACTTGGTCAGCATAATTCCTATTGCTGCTGTTAAACCAAACATTAATCCGGTAAAAGCTCCTTGCGCATTCCCCCGCTTCCAGAAAAGCCCCAGTAGAAATGCTCCCACGATAGGAGGGGCAATATAGGATACCATCTCCTGATAATAACCAACTAATGAATCAAACTTTTGAATAAATGGTGCCCATGAAACAGCAATAACCAGAGCAATGAAGGAGGTGATTTGACCTACTCTTACTAATTTTTGTGGGTTGCTGTTTTTTACTATCCGAGGATAGAAATCCATAGTGAAGAGAGTTGATACCGAGCTTAATGTTGCACTTAAAGTTGAGGTCAGAGCAGAAATCATGGCAGCAATAATCAGACCGATAATACCTGTCGGCAATAATTTCAGAATCAAACGTGGATATACTTCATCAGTGTTGATTCCATAGATACTTTTTAGTGTACTACCAGGAATAACATCATAGGGAAGTGAGTTTCCAAGACCAAAAAGGTCAATACCACGGGCAATAATTCCAGGCATGATAATAATAAACAGGGTAAACATGTATAGAAAGCCGACAAAAAGGACCCCTTTGCGCCCTTCATCGATAGACCGGGCAGATAATACACGCTGCACCATTACTTGATTATTACCCCAGAAATAAAAACTAAGTATGGTAACTCCAAATATCAAACCCGGCCATGGAACCGTAGGGTCGTCGAGCGGGCGGATAAGCTTGAGCCATACTCCTTCATGAAAGTGTTCCATAAAACTGTCCCAACCACCAATACTTTCGAAACAGAAGAAAGAGAGTATGATTGAACCAATTATTAAAATAATAGATTGTATAACATCCGCATTAATTATGGAAGACAGGCCACCTACAATTGTATAACTTCCTGCCACGATTGCCATACCTAATATAATATAAAAAAGGTCTATCCCGGGAAACATCATTTTTAATATCAATGCACCCGTATATAATGCGGCTGCCGCATCCAGAAAAATATTTCCGATAATGGTAATGAATGAAAAGTAAAGTCTCGAGCGGCTATCGAATCGGCGTCCCAAATATTCCGGTATCGTGAAGATACCCGACTTGATGTAGAACGGCAGAAAGAACATTGCAAAGAAAATCATTACAAATACTGCCATTAGATTATAATTGAACACGGCTACGCCACTAATGAATCCTTCACCGGCATGTCCTATCAGAGTGGAGCTTGATATACTGGCTGCAAATAGTGAAAGCCCGATCATTGGCCATGTGCAGCTTTTGCCTGCTAAAAAGTAAGAAGCCGAGTCACTTGTTTTACTGTGACGTAGCGCCCACCAAATAATGAAGACAATGAATAAGACAATAATTATTAAATCAACGGTTGATAAGGATTCTGACATGTTTTTAAAGTATTGAATAAATTATTATTTTGAATCTGTTTTAATGAAAGTAATCAGTTCGTCAATATTGCATGTGGCTACGCAGCACCATTGATCCGAAGCACCATAATATACGAATAATGTTTTGTCCCGCAATACAATTCCCGTAGGGAACACAACTCCCCATTTGTATAGTCCGTTACGCTCAATTTCTGTTTCAGGTTCGAGAATAAAATGGCGTGTACGATAAAGAACTACTGTCGGATCTTCAAGACTAAGTAAACAGGCTCCTATCCGATACACATAATTGTCATCCACCCCATGGTAAAGTAGAAGCCAGCCTTCTGAAGTACGGACAGGAGGAGTATTACCTCCAACTTTTATTTCCCAGGATTCTCTTCCCTTTAATAGTAATTTACTCGGAGTGTTCCAACTCATCAAGTCTTTGGATGATTTAATCCATATGGCGGGATATTCTGTATCATAAATTGCTCCGATATAGTCTTTTGGACGATGTAACATATAAAATAAGCCATTAATTTGTTCAGGGAAAAGAATAACATCCCGATCGTCCAGCGAAGGTTCAGTCAGTCGACCTACCTTTTTAAAATTAAATAAATCTTTTGACATGGCCAATGCAGTATTCCCGATATTCTCCCGCAAACAACGAGGCGCCAGTTCATCATGTTCAGGGGCTTTTACCTGGTCGTATTTATATTTCCAGTATTGCCCGGGAGGATAAGGACGAAAAGCATAAGTCATATAGTATTCCCTTCCTATTTTTACTATTCTCGGATCTTCTACTGAACCTGCGTCAAAGTTGTCTTTGGTCGGACTTAATACCGGCTTGTCCGAAACCCTGTTAAAATGGAACCCATCGTCACTAACAGCCAATCCAATATGTATATGATGTGCTTCATCATTACCTGCCGCCCGATAATAAAGATAGAATTTACCATTTTCATACCATGCGCCTGGATTACATACGACTAAACTTTCCCACTGATTATCTGTGTTAGGAGATAATATTGGATTTCCTTCAAACTTCTTTAATAGCATATTATTTAATTATACATTTAATGATGTTGCAAAGATAGGCGTTGTGAGTAATCCATCTGAATACTATTTTGTTCATTCATTATACTTTATTGTACAATAAACAATTTCTTCATTTACATTCTACTATTTTCTAACTAAACTCAGATTCCAACTTGATTCTATTTTTTCTAAAGAACTATTGATATAATTCCACACTATTTATATAACATAACGACTTAGAAAAAGACATACTATTTTGATTAGACGCATAACCCATCATCAAGTTTCAAACCGGGAGGAATAAAAAGGAATACTTAAACAGACCGACAGAAATGGGCAAACCAATGTCCAACAGATACCCGGTAAAACTGGACGAAATAGGAACATTCATACCGGTACTAACTTTACGCAAATGGAAAGAACTGGAAGAAACCGGAAAGACGAGCAAACACCACAATGCACAAAGCATGTTATGGGAAGTGTAAACAAGAAAATCGCAAGATTAAGGTACTTGGGTTAGTTAATAATAGCCTTTGAAGCAGACAGACTATAGCTTTCAAAGAAGAGTTACCAAGTGAATTGAGTATGCAAAACATCCGGATGTTCTTATCAAAAACATCCCCATGTTATAAATCAAAACATCCGGGTGTTTTTATACACAACATCCGGATGTCTTATATTCATGAAACAAGAGTTATGAATACAAAGATATAGTATACAACATCATAAGTATGTATATACTTTATCCAGCAAAAGAGTATCTTATTATACTATATTTATAAAACCAGATAAAAGAAAGAGAATCGATCTACTCCCACCAGTTTCTAATTGGTTTCAACTTCCTCTGACTTTGGATAGTTCGGGCTGTAGAGCAATCTTTCTTTACGAACAACCAACTTCCCTTCTTTCACAAATCCTTCTCCCCGTTCACTCAAATGCTTCACCATTGCCTCACGTAAATCAGCCAGCCTTTTCCGATAATGTTTCTCCGACACAAGATTTCGCAATTCTCCCGGACCCTTTGATAAATCAAAAAGTTCTTCTTCTCCTGTATAGAAATTCCACACATATTTAATTTTGCCATCGGTCAAAGCACACCAGTAATTTTCCTTCGCATAACAAGTTGCATGCTCCAGATCAATATATTGTCTCCATGTATGCTTTCTGCTTTCGTCTACTAAAGCTAACAGTGAGAGTCCATCCATCTCCTCAGGAATTTGTGCTCCGGAAGCATCTAAGAAGGTAGGCAAAAGATCTCGTAATTCCACCGGTTCATCTACTTTTATTCCCTCTTTAATACCAAACGATTCAGGCCATTTTATAATATATGGAACATGTGTGGAGCCCTCATAAGGATAAGTCTTCCGCCAATGATAATGATCGCCCAACATATCCCCATGGTCGGAAACATAGCAAATCAAAGCATTATCATACATTCCCTTATCTTTCAGTGCTTGTATTATTTTTCCTATTTCCTCATCAATAAATGTAACATTGGCATAATAGTATTTTCGGGAATTTTTAGCATATTCAGCTCCCAAATTGGCAAACGGAGCATCCTTATCAGCTTTTACCGGATCAAGCTGAGTAGCGTATTTGCTACACCAGTCACCAATATAAGGAGCCGGAATTTCTTTCTCTTCATACTCATCCAAAAGACGTTGGGGAGGGTCATACGGACTATGAGGACGTGCAAAGGAAACTTTCAGAAACAACGGACTTTCATTATTATAATTCTGTATCAATTCACAAGCCATCTTTCCTGTCCAGGTGGTAGGATGTAACTCCTCAGGCAGTTTATAAGTACCTGCCCTGTGTTCATTCCAACCAATACCTGTCAAATCAGGATTTACTCCCGGCATTTGTATCTGTAACCATAGTCGATAATCGCTGATAAAATATTTCGTCTCAGCACGCCCGCTTTCATCTAACAAAGTTCCATGAAAACCATGCAAAGATTTTTGTGGAGACCAATGCATCTTTCCAATACCAAATGTATAATAATTCTGCTCTCTTAGCATAGCAGGCATCTCGTATCTGTATTGCATGGCTACCCGGCCATACCCCAACATGCCATGCCGCCAAGGAGACATACCGGTCAGTAATCCTGCACGGGCCGGTGTGCTACTTGGAGTAGACGAATAGCCATTACAGAATAATGTCCCCTCTTCAGACAGTTTATCAATATTAGGTGAAATAACTGCCGGATTCCCCATACATCCCAAAGCATCGCCACGATGCTGATCGGCCATAATCAAGATAATATGAGGTTTTTGTTGTGCTCTAACCTGCTGAATCGAAAAACCGATTCCGGAAGTCAAAACCAACATACCATTTAATATCGGAATTATTTTCATTTTTATGAAAGTTGATTTAAAGTATTATCTGATACACATTTTCTTAATTAAACGTATAAAAAGCATTTTTCATACGTTTAATCTATTGTATATTACAAATTCTCCGGGATCCGCCGTCCGTATTTCTGTAATAAGAAACGAGCGTATTGCATCAACTCACCCTGAGGTGCTACCAGAATAGGGTCTGTAGAATCTACCCAGGCATCTTCGAAATTTTTTATTGATTCATCCAATTTTTTCTGATCAAACTCCCGGTTACCTTCTACTGCAGAGATTACCGCATCCATATACATATCCCAGCGTTTCGAATAGTAATCTTTAATGAGCCCCGCCCATGTACGACTGGCATAATCATTCAGACTACCTCCCCAAGTCGTAATCAGATTACGGGCATTCTTCTCATAATAATCTTTCACTTCGGGAGTCGTACCCAATGCACGGGCATCAGCCAACCATTTATCCAAGGCACAACGGCTATGAAAAGCATTCAAACGATCCAAATCATTAAGGATCTCTTTCATTTCCGCAGCTCTGGCTTTCAACCCCGGAAGATCTTTAACTGTATACATACGGTCAAAATCATCTTTCACTATAAGAAAATAATTACCCAGTAATTGACGACCTACAGTAATGATATCCAGCCGCAGAGCGTCTCTGTTACAATCTGTAGCTTGTAACAGTTTTTCCCAGGCTTGTAATAAAGTAGCATTGGAATAATCAATAACCGTACGTCTATTAGGTTTGTTCATCACCGGACGATAGTTAGGTAATACGCCTAATGTTTTGGGAACCTGTACGTATATCTGGTTGAACAGAATATCCCACGCTTCACGAACAGGCTGGGAAACAGTCCCGGCATGACGGTCGGCAAGATTTTGTAACCACGCCTCGTTGTCAAGATTCAAATCCCACGCCTTCTCAAAGATATACTCATAGGGAAACTGCATAACATCCAAGCCTTCGAGCGTAGAACCGATACCCCGAAGGTTACTTCCACCATTTATCAACGCATTGTCAAGACGGTCACCACTCTCCTTTACATTACCGGTAAGAGTCGTATTTCCCCCAAAATTACCTAAATAGCACCAAATATAGGGTTGTCCATGAAAGTGTTCAGTGTTTTTCCAAAGTTCTACATTCTCACAATGATAATCCAGTAAAAACATCTTATCCTGCGGCACTCCGGTTAGTAAAGCTTTGATACGCGGCGCCGTCCAGTCCTTGCGGTCATGATAAAACATCCAGGTCATCTGCATCCATTCCGCTTTCGGATCTGCTGCTGTCAATGTCCGATACATATCCGAAGATACCTGACTGAGATATTCGGGTTCCCAACTTGGTGGGTCTACCTCGTTAAAAGGATCTACGCCATAAATATGATCAGTTCCGAACAAACGAGTCTGCTCCTGAAGAAAATGTTTTTGAATGGTAGCAAACAGCGGTTCTTCGGGATTCAGAAAATAACAACGATACGTATCAGCAAAACCTGCCCACTTACCAAGATGCTGAATATTAGCCTCCGGATAAATTCGTTTCAAAGCTGCAGGTACATGACCGGCAAAAGCAGGCAATACCGGTTTCATATTCAATTCGCGTTCCCGCGCAAGTATCTTTTTCTGTAGTTCCACCTGATTATCCAACCACTCCATGGGTAACGGACCGTTCCATCCATCAATATTTGCCATACGATGCCAGGGTAGATACGTAGGTCCCGTAAAATAGGAACGGATTTCCTGATCCGTCAAACCTAATTTCTTCCATACTTTATACCATACAGCTTCCTGACCTGTAATGGCCAAAGGCATATTGACCCCGTTCAGAGCCATCCAGTCAATAAAGCGTTCCCAATCTTTCCATTGCCAATAAGGCATAGTATAACCATAAGTACAGTAGTTCAAAAAAAAGCGTCTGTCTACTTTTGCTTCCGCACTAAAAGTTTTTTCCGGCACCGGAAGAGTTTCAGGCATTTCAACAGGAATATCGGCATACCATGAGATTGTGGTAAGACAATAATACTTTAAATAATAATTCAGCCCCATTGCCATTGAGTTAGCGTTATTACCGCCAATCACTATTTTTCCAGAGTCGGAAGTATCCAACTGGAAGTAGTCTTTTCCGTCAACGGGTTTTGTTTTCTTAAACTGAAAGTTTTCGGCATATGCCGGGATGAGACGTTTTACCATTGACTGCATAGTGGCTACGTCTTTCTCCTTTGCCCCCGCTGATAGTGAGAGGAACAACGTTACGATAACCAGATAAATGTTTCTTTTCATCATTTCAATTATAGTTTTATGTAAATTTGTTTTTTAAATAGAATGTATCCAACAAGCCAGTTAAGCGATAGGAAAAGAACCGCATACATGAATGAACCGAAATAGTTGCCGAATAGGGGTTGCAGACAAGTATCGAACAGGAACATGTTGGCTTTCCATATTCGCAACAGATCACCGAAGATTTCGGCAAATACATAAAGAACCAGTGGATTTACTCCGAAAACATTGAAGAAAGTGCACCATCTTTTCTTTTGTCGAACATCGATTATTTCGATCAATGCAGCTAATGCTAAAGCTGCTATTCCGCAAGTAAGCAATACAAAACTCGGAGACCATAGACGCTTGTTGAGCGGACAGGCATAACTAAATAAGAATCCGGCAAATAGCATTAAGGTACCGAGAAAAAAGAGTTTTTGCATTCGTTCTTTGTTATCCTTCTGATTGATAATCATTCGTCCACATACGAAACCAATCATTACCTGGGCAATGGCAGGAATAGTACTTAAAATTCCTTCCGGTTCTACAAACTGGCGCCCTTGCAGATACATGTGATTTGTTCCCAAAACGGTAGAATCGACTATGGCTATAATATTATCGGGACTTTTTTCGAATCCGTTTCCTATCAACTGAAGAATAAAATATCCTGCTAAAAGAAGAAGAGCTACCGGAAAAAAACGTTTATGAGGGATAAACAACGCCATGATAGCTGTTGCTCCGTAGCAGATACCCAGTCGTTGCATCACTCCTAAAAGTCGCATATGCTCCCAATCAGTCCAAATACCGGTTTCACTTGAATTTATAATCCATTTCATGGCAATACCTATCAGGATCAGGAGAAGAGCACGTTTTATTATCTTTCCGATAGCAAGTCGCCATTGGAAATCATATTTGCGCAAAGATATGTAGGTGGATATTCCCATCAGGAACATAAACATAGGAAACACAAGGTCGGCAGGAGTGAAGCCATCCCATTTGGCATGACGCAGAGGGGCATAACCGTATCCGCATGCACCTGCATTATTGACAAGTATCATTCCGGCAACTGTGAATCCTCGCAGGACATCGAGAGAGAGAAGACGATTATTGGCAGGCATGAGTTTATAATTTATGAGTTATAATGTATTAGATGATCACCAAACGAGACATAAGAGGGTAGTAGAGGCTGCCAATACTGCTCCTATAAGGGTTTCATAAGGAATGAGTTTCAGACGTTGCTTAAAAGTCAATTCACAGACTCCACCGGTAGCATGAAAAAAAGAGCCATGAGGTAAATGATCCAGTACTGTGGCACTGGAGTTGATCATGGCAGCTCCCCATGCAGCGGAAATACCGACAGCAAGAATTGCTTCTGCAAAAGAGGCGGAAGCGAGAGTAGCTCCGGCAGTAGTAGAGGCCGTGGCGGCTGACATTAATGCGCCAGATACGGGAGCTATCATTATTTCATTGAAGTGGGCTTGTTCCAGTAGTTGCAGAATCCAGTCTTTTAGAGTAGAGTTTTTGATAACGCCTGCAATTGTTCCTGTACCGATTAAAAGTACAGCTACAGTAGACATTTTTTGGAGACCGTATTCCATACTAGGCAGAATATTTTTCCATTGTTTCATGCAAAGGATACCACAAATTCCGCCGATGGGCAGAGCTATTAGAGGATCAATGGTAATACCAGCCAAAGGCCGCAGGGCAAGTAAGATGATAGTGACGAAAGGTGCTATCAGGCTGCTGGTAAGAGAAGGCAATTGTTTATCATCTGTGATTTCTTCCTGTCCTGGAGCGACAATAGTAAGTTTTCGGGGGATAAGGCGGATAATAACAAAAACCGTAAACACCAACCCGATAATTGCCGGAAGAATATTGTAAAACATGACCGATGATAAATCTGCTTTAAAGTTTTCAGCTGCAATAATTGTATTCGGATTCGGGGAAACTATATTACCGCATTTTCCTCCACCAATCATGGCTATCAATAGTACGGATGGTGACAAGCCCAAACGTTTTCCGATAGACAGTGCAATAGGGGCTACTGTAATAACAGCCACATCAATAAAAACCCCAACAGCACATAGCAACATAGTTGCCAAAGCTAATGCTGCAAATACCCGTTTCTCTCCTAATGTATTTATAATAGCATTAGAGATGGTAGTCGCTGCTCCTGTTTTAATAAGCACACCGGACAATACCCCTGCTGTAAGAATACGGATGATGGCTGGTGTAACGTCTTTGACGCCATCTGTCATCACCTTTACTGTCTCTGTCAATGGTAATCCGCCTAACAACCCGCCAACAATCGCTCCGGCTATTAAACTATAAGCCGGAGATATTTTTTTTATGATTAAAAGAACGGATACTAACAGTCCGATTAAAGCGCCAATTGCTGTCATAGAAAAGATTCATAGTTTATGCTTCATAATCGTGACTTTTATTAACCACGACACTTAAGCTGATTTACACTTTACGACTTAAAGCATTTAATAATACGTATAAGTTGAGTCACGGTTCTTTCGATATTCTTAAGAGCAAATTCCTGTTGCATAGCCTGATCTAAAGAGACAGGAGCCGGCTGAACAGACAATACAGCCGTAAATCCCATTTCATTCAACTGCTCTACAGCCTCTACACATCCTCCTAAGGCTATGACGGGGATATTTTCTTCAACAGCTATTTTCAAAATACCACCTAATGCCTTCCCCATACCAATTTGTGCATCCAGTTTTCCTTCACCCGTAAAAATAAGGTCTGCAGACTGAGCATACTCCCTGAAATGAAGAATATCCAAAATTGTATCAATACCCGACTTCAATGTTGCATTCAGAAAAGGAAGTATTCCCCCACCCATACCACCAGCCGCACCAGCACCGGCTATTAAAGTAATGTCCATCCCTTTCTGTTCTTTAAGAACCATAGCATAGTGTTGTAACCCCTCATCCAATGCTTTAACTTCATCCGGGTTTGCTCCCTTTTGTGGAGCAAAGACAAAGGCAGCCCCTTGTGGCCCATAGAATGGATTATTTACATCACATGCTATTGTAAAAACAGACTCTTTTAAAGCAGGATGTAAAGTAGCAGTATCAATAAGTGCAATATGGATAAGATTACTCCCTTTCGGTTCGAGTTCTTTCTTTTCTTTGTCCAGAAAACGAACCCCCAAAGCGTGCATCATACCTATACCGGCATCATTTGTTGCACTACCACCTATACCCATAATAAAATGACGGCATCCACGATTCAATGCATCCAAAATAATTTCTCCTGTCCCGAAAGAAGAAGTATGCATTGGGTTTCTCAAAGCAATAGGAATCAGAGGAAGCCCACTGGCAGAAGCCATCTCAAAGACTGCTGTTTTCCCATCTTTGGTTATTCCATACGAAACTTCTATCGGATTCATCAGCGGATCATGGGCAATACAAGAAACCCTATTTACATCCAATTGAGTACAAATTGCTTCAGTAGTTCCTTCTCCACCATCTGCAATCGGGAAATGGATCAATTCACAATGAGGATACTCTTTCAAAATAGCTTGCGCAGCATATCGGGCAATATCAAGTGAACCTACAGATCCTTTAAATGAATCAAAAGCAAGAATAATCTTTCTCATACAGCATAAATTGCAAATTAAAAACTTATCAAAGATAAGACTTTATTACTCGTATCAAATAAAAAGACAGAGTACTTCTCTTGCAATATTTACAAGAGAAGGGGGGAATACTCTGCTTACCTGAAAACTAAATCAAAATACCTTTGCTTTATTCACAAGTTCAACGGCAATATTAACAGGATTTTCAAATGGTTTTGTTGTGTTGTGCCATGGGGTATTTATCCACGTTTCTTCCCAACGATCCAAATCTTCCCACTGTTTGGAAAAGTAAAGTTTTAAACGTGGTATATAGTAGTCTTTTATTAATCCACTCCAAAAACGAGCAGCATAATCCTCTTGAAACCCTCCCCAAGTAGTAATAAGGCGTTTTGCATTTGATTCATACTTATCCTTTTCTTCGGAAGTGGTACCGTTATTTCTTGCTAATTCTACCCACTCTTCAAGACGATAAAGGGGATGTGAAGCAAGAAGCTTATCTACATCTAACAGCAAGTCAACAACCTGTCTCAATGTGTATTGTGCCGCAAATTTATCACCAATCGTATTTTCTTTAAGAGCTTTCACATAAAGTTTGTCTGCTTTGGCAGCCACATAATATGCAGCATACTCTATGGCATCGTTCACATAAAGTTCCGAGTTTTGCAAACTGTCTGCACAAGTGAGAAACAATTCAACAGCACGTAAAAAATCATCACTGGTATCTATCTTGCTAATTCGTCTCTGATCCGGAATCACTGTCTGCCAGGTAAAACGAGGATAAGAGTAAAGTGAACTATAAGCACTTTTTCTAAATAACACCCAAGCCTCTTTCATTGCATCCGGATATTTCCCATAGCGAGCTTCACAATATGACTTTAACCATTTATCAAGATCTATACTCTGGTCCGTCCACCCCATATCGGCCAATAGCTCATAAACTACTTCATTATTTTCAAGCCCCTCCGGAGCAGAACCAAATCCTATAAGATTTCCACAAGATTTAGAATGTAACGCTTCAGAAGAAGAAGAAGCATACATCTGCAAATCACCAGTCATAGGAGTTTTGCCACCAAAATTGGGAACATAGCTAAATATCCATTTCTTACCGTAGAAACCATCGTGTACTTTCCAAGTCTGTTCTGTGTTCCAAACCCATTTGGGGTAATCATTGCCCAAATCTACAATAATCATCTTATCATCCGGTACGCGGCTCAACAGAGCCTGTAAACTCTCTTTGTCCCAGAAAGAATGCTGGTATCCAAAAGTCCATCCTTGCGTAACCCATACTGCATCCGGATTACCAGCCGTGATAGAACGATAAATAGATTCACCATATTGAGCCAAAAGTTTATGTTTTCCTTCTATATCCTCTTTTTCTATCGGAAGTTCCATTTCATTAAAACTGTCTGAAAGATAATAAGTATTTCTACCAAATTCTTTCTCCCATTCCTCAATAAACATTTTCCCAATCTCTTCAAAGAACGGAGAATCCGGAGGAAGTACATAAGCATTATATTTATCATCGAAGCCTCCCCATTTCAAATGTTTGAATTTTACAGCAGGGTGTTTCTCTGCAAAAGCCATTGGTACAAATCCCGCAAATGCCGGAGCTATCGGCTGCATCCCCAGCTCACGCATACGATTAATGATAAGATGTTGCATCTCAATCTGACTTTCTTGCCATTTATCGGACAAAGGCCCATCCCATGTATTCAGGTTGCCCATACGATGCCATGGCAAATGAGCTGGTGCTGTAAAAAACGCCCGAATTTCTTCTTTTGTAAGTCCCATACGTAACCATACCCTTTCGGCAATCGCTTCACTCGCCACAGTAGCCAGAGGCATATTTACACCTCTAAGTGCCATCCAATCTATTTCTTTTTCCCAACGATCCCAATTCCAATAGGGAGTAGTATAACCATAAGTGCAAACATTCAGAAAATATCTGTACGAATAAGGAGTCGTTTGCTTTTTAGCGATATAATCAGGCCATATTTCAGGTAGCTCTATATGTTCTCCACTCCAGGTCTTCATGGCATGGCAAGCCTCCTTCAGGTAGGTATGAAACGCATAACAAATAGCTACAGTACTGCTTCCTTTCAAAACCAGTACCCCATCCCGAGCCTCTATCTCAAAGGTTTCTTTTCCGTTAACCGGTTCTATAACCTGACAAGTAATTTCATTAGCCCGGATTCCAATCTGACGCTCTATAAGTTGTTTAGCAGGGACCAATATATCATTTGATTCCATGTTACAGGCATATAAAGCAATAGACAAACAAAAGATAAACAAATACTTCAATATAGAATATCTCATAATATAAAATCAAAATTAAAAAAGAACCAATAACCGAAATCCAAAGCAGACCCGGAAATTGGTTCATACTCATTATTGTATCAATGCCCGTATTTTCTTAGGAATATCAACGTTATCCAATTTACCACAAAACTGTTCCGAACCTGCTCCTATAGCAAAAACAGGAACATATCCAGCAGAATGCGTACCACCTGCCCAACCTAAAACAGCAATTTGATTCATCACTTTTCTGGCACATACAGCCAATGGTTCGATTTTTGAATACAATCTTTCTTCAAACTTCACTTTATTTTTCACAAAAGAAGTTTCAAATACGGTATACAACAACTTTTCTTGCTCTTTATCAATAGAAAGTTTACTCCAGAATCCCATCTCCATACTTAATAAGGCCTTAATATCATCCCAGCTAACTTCATTCTTCCGCATTTTTCTAAGCTCAGAGATTTTATTTGAAAGCATCTCTATCGAGCATTTCTGATATTGCAACGCCTGTAAATTAAGATTGTACTTTTTTGTACCCAATACAATGCCACCCGTTTCATGATCAGCCGTAATAACAATCAACGTTTCCTGAGGATGCTTCTTATAGAAATCATAAGCCACAGCAATAGAACGATCAAAATCTTCCACTTCCCAAAAGACAGTAGCAGCATCATTACTATGGCAGGCCCAATCTATTTTTCCACCTTCAACCATCAGGAAAAATCCTTCTTTATTATTTTCCTTCATCAAAAATTGTATAGCACTTTGGGTTATCTCGGGTAAAGTCAAATCATCATCATGCTGATCGATAGCATAAGACAAACTCAAATCCGGTTTACCCTCTTGCTGTATCAAAATCATTTTATCGGCTTTATCTACCTGCTTTCTAAAATCTTCGATTCCCCGAGCCACGATATAACCCGCCTTTTCTATTACTTGATAGATGTTAGAACCATCTTTAACGTCAGATGTTTTATTAGGACTCAGGAAACCAGAACCGGCATAAAAATCAAAACCAGCTTTGGGCAAATCACAAGCTATTTCATAGAACATCTTTCTATCGGGTTGATGAGCATAAAAAGCTGCCGGAGTAGCATGGTCTATACTAACACTAGTGGCAATCCCGACTTTTTTACCTTTCGTTTTAGCACATTCGGCCACGCTCACCAATGCTTGTTTACTCATATCCACACCAATGGCTCCATTATATGTTTTCTTTCCCGTGGCCAACGCTGTTCCACCAGCAGCCGAATCCGTGACAGGATGAGTTACCGAATAAGTACTCACCACACCTCCGCCGGGAAATTGAGTAAATAATAAAGGGTCGGTACCTACGCAGCCTTTTAAAGCTGCCCGATACATTTCCGTTCCGTTTACCTGATTTACTCCCATCCCGTCACCTATAAAATAAAATACATATTTGACCTGCCCTTGGACCGTTATTACAATCCACAGGAAACATAACAAACTAATCAGGCGTCTTATTTTCATCTATCAGTTCTCCTGTTTTATTCAGAAACAACGAATTTCACAGTCTCATTATCTACCTTGGCAATATACATACCTGTACTTATATTTACCGTTGTTGCCACGTCGTTTTTTACCACATTTTCAAAAACCAGTTTTCCTGTTAAGTCATATATCTTTATAAGAGCCGTTTCTTGAATACCACTCACATATATGTTATGACCTACGTTATAAACTTTAATTTCACATTCATCTGCAGTAGTATTTCCAATGCCACTAGGTACAGAATATTCTACCGCACCCACAGAAGGTGTAGCAGGGCGTACTTTACCCAATTGATCTGTAGTCGGAATTTCAATACCACTTACAGTAGCAACTCCTGCACCTAAAGCAATACTATTCTCGGCAATCATAGCAACCATCCTATCACTTTCCAGCACACTCGTTTGATGATTAAATGACATATCACCTTCATCCCATGGATTCTTTTCTATAGCTTTAAAAATAGTATTATTGTTAAAATCTATTTGCTTATTAGAAGAGTCCTTGAAAAAATCTTTAGAAGCAAAAACATACAAGTTATTCATACAAGTCGGAAAAACCGTTTGCGGTATTGGCTGATTGTTTCCATCTAACTCACCACCCATATAAAAAGCTAAAATATCATATTGAGTCTCATCCTCCAACCACGTGCTACTATAATTCTCAGCAAATAAATTATTAACGAAAGTCGGTTTCATAGAAGTTGTAGCTCGCGACCATACACAAAGAGCTCCACCATTATTCCCCAGATTTCCTACAAACGTACAATTGACAATTACTGGAGAAAAAATATCTACCGTAGTTCCTGTCTGCATATAGATAGCCCCACCACGACCATCAGCAATGTTATTAGCAAAAGTTGAGTTAGCAATGTAAACAATAGGAGAAACATTTTTAGCTGTCGCGTTTATTCCAATAGCACCACCTGCAGCACCTTCATTTTCTACAAAAGAACAATTCTCAACGCGCAATTCCGATGCTGCATAAGCACAGACCGCTCCACCACCATAGGAACCTCCACATCTATTCTTGATGAACAAAGAGTTCTTCAACACGGCTTTTGCACTACTGACACGTATCACTCCACCGTTATTAATTGCACCTGGAACTGCTTCATAATTATTTGAGAACTGACAGTTGTCAACATTCAAAACAGAACTACCACTCAATCTGATGGCAATACTTTTGAAACCATCAATTATCAGGTCATTCAAAGAAAGTTCTGACGATTCACTGACCGTAAACAGGGATTGTACCCCTTTAATAAACACACGTTTCCCGTTTTTTTTGTTTATACCATTTATTGTCAGATTTTTACCCTTGATAATAATCCCAGTCCCTTCACCATAATCAAGCTCTTCACCATCAAAATTAAATTCAATAATACTGCCCGATTCAGCATTTTCAATCACATACGGCAATGAACCGGCAATTGTTACATCCATTTCAGATGTAGTTACTTCAATAGATTTTGCACATAATACACTTGTAAAAAATGCAAATACAAAAAATAAACCTGTAATTTTTTTCATAATAAAATACATTTAAATGTTTAACATAAACGGTATAGTAATGTAAGTCCGATGTTAATTTATCATTTCATATTCCTCACTTATCAGACTCAAGTTATTTCAAGAGCTTTCCTTTTTAAGGCCTTATATATTCCAATTCCGTGATAATAGGCAAATGATCTGACAACACGGATTGGATTGTTTGGGTACGAATTACTTTCCAACCTTTCTGCGGTTTGGCAAACAGGAAATCTATCTTTCGATAAGGTTTCCATGCCGGTACAGTAGGAGTCATATCAGCATCACAGAACCATTCCTGTTTTAACTCTTTAATCACTTTAGAGGAAACATCAGAATTAAAATCTCCTCCAAGTATAGTAGGATAATCCACTTTTCTAAAATGATTATTAATAAATTCAGCTTGTAATTCCCTCGTTTTTGTAAGCTTAGCATCCAAATGGGTAGAAGCAAAAACAATGGTATCGCCGTTCATTTCAAAAAGCCCCTCTAACAAAACACGTTGTTCATAATCTTTTCCAAGTTGAGGTAAAAGCGTTTTCTGAATCTTGATATAAGGGTATTTTGAGAGAATTCCAATACCATAATACCCTCCTTTATATTCAATTGTTTTGCCATATAAACCGAACATGCCAGTATAATAGGCTAATTCCGATATAAAATCCTTTCCTCTCTGATGAGGTGTACGATCACGATTGGTTTTAGAGTCAACTTCCTGAAGTGCTACAAAATCAGGATTAAAAGACTTTATATGTGCAGCCAGATCTTTCAACTCTGCCAACTCACCAAATCTTAGATTATAAGTCATAACTTTCACTCTCAAAGTATCCTGAGCATATGTATTTCCAACCAATAGCAAATACAAAATCAATAAGCAATTTCTTAATATTCTCATCTTTGTTAAGGTTTTGATACGTTTAATACAGATACAATAGGTAAATGATCAGAAGCATTTATACCTGTAAACACAGTATGAGAAATCACACTAAATTGTTTTTCAGGTTTGTAAGCAATGTAATCCAACTCCCGGTTAGGTGCATTAGAAGGTATCGTAAACTTCATCGGATCAGTGTTCGTTCTAATAAATCCTGCTTCATCAAGCTTTTTGATAATCGAATTATCCGGTTTTGAATTAAAATCGCCTGCTACAATAACCGGTGCCTCTCCCTTTAAGGATAATTCTTTCAATATAATCGGAAATTGCCTGTCCTTCTCCGCTTGAGTAACAGATAAATGCGTCACCGCCAGATAAATAGTAGCCTCATTAAATTTTATCTTGGCAGTACCCAAAACATTGCTACCTGTAATTGTCAACCCGTCAATTACTTTTGGTAGCTCATGATTCACTATTTCACTCATATAAAATGAAGAAAGAATAGCGGCTCCGTACGCACCACCTGTTTCAAGATCTTTCTGTTTAAAGAAATAGTAGTACGGGTAACCAGCTAACTTCGCCAGTTCTTTAGCTTGATCTATTCCGAGACTTCGCTTAGTACACTGATCGACTTCTTGTAACAAAATCACATCTGGTTTAATCCTTTTGATAACTTCAGCTACATTATTAACATTTGCTACCGTTGCTTCTGACGTACCATAATAAGGGGCACAATGCCTGATATTATAACTCATCACTGTCAATTTACTTTCTACACTACCACCTGTATCCCATCCAGAATCAGTTCCAGATTCATCATTCTGGCTACAACCCAAAAATGAAAAACTCAAACAAAGAAATATCAATAAAATTTTTTTCATAATTATTTTTTTTAGTTTTTAGTAGAAGTATCGTAAGTCATAGATTCCGGTTATACGAAATCTATGACATTCTGATTTATTTATTCAGGCCATCCAGGATTTTGTCCTAGAAGTGGATTTTTCACTCTCTCTTCGTAAGGGACCGGCCATAGATAATGCATAGCCGGATCAAAATAACGAGCTCCACCTTCAACCTTTGATTTCTCATATATCACATCTCCAAACTCATCAACGCCAGTATCAGGATAAGGATTAGCACCCAAATCATTCATACAGACTTTAAGACTCGGCCCTGTTATAGCACGTCCAAATCTAAGTTCACCTTCTTTCCAACGCATCACATCAGCGTATCTCATTCCATCAAAAGACAATTCTACTCGACGTTCTCTTTTCAATTCTGTCCAAAGATCAAGATTCCATTCAGTCAATTCATCCAGATTCATTCTATGCATCCCCACACGGTCTCTTAATTTATTGACTGTATAGTCGAGATCATCTTGAGATAAAGTACCTTTCGTTTTATAAAGGGCCTCCGCATAAATCAACAAAACCTCAGGAAAGCGAATTACATTCAAATTATTGTGAGATATATTATAATTACCCGCAATTGATTTTACATTGTATTTTTTAAAATAAAATCCAGTAATCCCGTTAGCTCCGTTTCTTCCAGGCTGAAGAGAGGAAAAACGAGGCAGATTAAATATCGGATTGGGCTTACGATATTCTGCATCTCCGTCATCACCACCCGGCCATTCATCTCCGGGGGCATACAAGGTCATTTTCATACGAGGATCTCTATTCTGAAAATAATCAACATAGTGTTCTTCCGGATATTTATAAAGAGGAGAAGTTTTAATATTCGTCTGTTTATAATACTCCAACCCCGCTTTAGCAGGCATTCCATCTGTACATAAATAAGCATCCACTAATGTTTTTGAAGGATTAAAACGGATAAAATCCGTAGGGCAACAAGTTTCATTAGGCATATTATTCATACGCACATCCTTGATGTAAACACTATAAATAATTGATTCATTATTATCTGGGTTAACTTCTACATCACCTTCTAACTGGTATATCTTTTCATAATCATATAACCCATAAGGTCCTTTATCTATAACCTCCTTCGCAGCTTTCGCAGCAATATCATATCGTTCATTTTGCAATGCTATACGTGCTTGCATAGCCAATGCCCCCCATCGGTCAATACGCCCAACATTAGTTCCCAATTGTCTTTCCTCAGGTAATTTGGATGCGGCCCATTCCAAATCATTCATCAAATAATCAATAATTTGATTTCTCGACGTACGAGGTACATAGGCTTCATCGGCTGTTATCACATGATCAACCCAAGGTACATCACCATAAAAAGTAGTTAACATAAAATAGAGCCACGCTCTTATCACTTTTACTTCAGCTGCATATACATCCTTTACATCCTGTTCAATCTCTGCTTTATCATAATTATCCAAGAAATTATTACATGTATAAATATGACCATAAGAATACCTCCAATAGGAAGTAAATGGAAAACCATCCGTATAAGCATGTTTCCCTCCGGAAACTTTACTCAATCCACTATTTTTATCTCCCCACATTACAGTTTCCGCAGTGGACTCAGCCCATTTTATCATTAATTCATATTCAAAAGCTTCATAACAGGGGTATAGAGCTGCCCGTAGCTGTTCTTCTGTTTTCCAATAAGTTTCATTAGTAACAGAATCTTGTGGATATCTGTCTAAAAAGTCGGCACATGAAGTATTAACCCAAAACAAAAGCAATACTAAAATATATTTTATAGTTTTCATATCAGTATTTATTATCATTATTAAAATGAAACAGATAAACCAAACACATAGGTTTTCACCTGCGGATAAGAATCACCAGACGTTTCACGTACTTCCGGGTCATAAGCTCCAAAATATTTAGTAAATGTCAACAAATTATCGGCAGAAGCGTATACCCTTAAATTGGAAAGTCCCAAACTATTAATCCATTTTTTTGGAAAAGTATATCCCAATTGAACATTTTTCAACCGTAAATATGAAGCATCTTCCAGCCAATAGTCACTAAATAATAAATTATGAGTCTGAGCTTGATACAGTCTTGGATAAGCTGCATTCGGATTATTAGGTGTCCATCTATCCAAATGTTCTACTTTAGGTACAGAATAATCATTAATAAAACAATGACGAGCCTCATCTTTCAGATAACCATTCACTTTACCTACACCTTGTAGATAAAAACTAAAATCCCAACCTTTCCATTCCACAGCACCCTTGAAAGAATACGTATAATGAGGATAGGGATCCCCAAATACCACCTTATCATAATTGTCAATTACTCCATCCGGACTACCATTCGGACCACTAATATCTCTGTACTTAATATCACCTGGTTGTACTATACTTTCCGAAGCCTTAGGTATAGCAAAATTAGGATTAATATATCTTCCATCTGCATTTTGTCCATCAAAATCAGATATTTGTGCCAACCCATCAGTCAAATATCCATAAAAAGCATTGATAGGATCACCCACTCTTCTTATTTTATCCGCTAAAGTCGGCTCGCTCTTTCCTAAGTCAACAATTTTATTCTTTGCATCAGATATGTTAAATGACATACTATATTTCACTTCTCCGATTCTATCACGCCAAGAAATATCCCATTCCCAACCTTTATTCTCAATTTTACCCATATTCTCAAATGGTAAATTAGCTGTTCCCGTTACACCAACGATAGTAGGATAAATAGGTTTTACCAGAGCATTAATATTCTCTTTCTTAAACCAATCAAATGATGTAGTTAGACGGTTTTCAAAGAAGCTCAAATCAATACCGATATTCAACATCCGGATAGTTTCCCACTTAATATTCATATTTCCCAATTTTTTTTGAGCAAAACCAATATTATTAATGCCTCCAATAGGATAACTCTTTTCAATTCTTTCAATTGGAGTCAGATAAGGGTAATAATCACTACCAACATTTTGATTACCAAGTTCACCCCAAGAAGCTCTAAGTTTTCCTGATTTCAGAACAGAATCAGCAAATCTCATAAAATTCTCACGAGAAAAGTTCCATCCAACAGAAAATGAAGGGAAATATCCCCAACGATTATTCTTTGCAAATCGAGAAGTACCATCAATACGCATATTAGCTTCAAACAAATATTTCTCATTATAAGCATAATTAATACGCCCAAAATAAGAACGTAATGCCCAAGAATCTTTACCACCGCCATTCGTGATATCTTCAGTTCCAGCATCTAATACATAAATATCATCTAAAAGAATATTTTTTCTACTACCATCTAAATCACTAAAATCATACCATTCCTGAGAAAAACCTAATAATGCACCAAATTCATGTAATTTGATACTCTTATTATAATTCAATGTTAATTGGAAGCTTTGAGTCAGAGCATCCTGATGTGCCTGATATACATAATTACGCAAATTTTTATTTTGAGGATCAGGTGTTCCGTCTGCATAATACTCTGGTAAAACCGGATTATACTCATCCGTCTCTCTAAAATAGTAATTAGCTGCATATTGCCCACCTAAATTTAAACCTTCTATAATTTTTAAATCAGCACCTATAATCGTATTTAGTGTTCGTGACTTCCTTTGTTCTGTACCACCATCATAAGCTATAGTAAGAGGATTTTTTACAGAACCATTTGACCAATTCTCTGAATCGACCCAATTTCCGTTTTCATCTTGCTGTTGCCACTTAACAGGTAATAAAGGAGAATTTCGTTGGGCTAACCTAAATACACCGGATGCACCTGAAAAACCCGAAGCACGGCGATAATAATCAACAAAACTAACAGTGCCATTCAATTTTAATCTATCAAAGACCTCTGTATTTACGCTAATTCGAGCATTATGTCTTTTGGAATCAAAAGCATCTCCTACCACTAGACCATCTTGGTTTAAATATCCGTAAGACATAAAATAACCACTTTTCTCACTACCACCTCTAACACTTAAAGAATGACTTGTTTGCAAACTACTCTTTTTGAATATTTCACCAATCCAATCCGTATTCGAATATTCATTAGGATAATTTCCTGAATCATATTTTGAAAATGCTTCATCATTATAAGGTTTTGAAAATCCCGCTGCAGCCATCGCCTCATTAGACAACTCCATATACTGCCTACCATTAACCAATTCTGGAAGTGCCGTCGGAGTTTGTAAACCGATATAGCCAGAATAAGTCAATGTCGCTTTTTCTTTCTGCTTACCTTTCTTTGTTGTAATCAAGATAACGCCATTTGCTGCACGTGCACCATAAATAGAAGCAGAAGCAGCATCTTTAAGTACTGAAACACTCTCAATATCACCTGGATTCAGAAGATTCATATCACCACCAGCCACACCATCTATTAATATAAGAGGAGAAGTGCTACTGTTAATAGTATTCACACCACGTATCTTAATATCAGGAACAGCTCCCGGTTGACCAGATGAAGAAGTAATTGTAACGCCAGGCAAAAGTCCTTGTAAACCTGTACTTACATTTGAGATTGGCCTGTTTTCTAAAACATCTCCTTTCACCATAGATACAGCACCTGTCAGATTTACTTTCTTCTGCACTCCATAACCAACCACAACTACATCATTCAATTGAATTGCACTTTCCACTAAAGTCACATCCAGCTTTCCCGGTTGGCGAACAACTTGTTTTACCTCTGTGTAACCTATAAAAGAGAAAAGTAACGTACTTCCTTCATCTACTTTCAACGAATAATTTCCGTCAATATCAGTAATTGTACCCGTAGAAGTACCTACAACTGATATTGTAGCACCTACAATCGGCTCTCCTGTCATTTTATCAACGACTTGTCCATTTACTGATACTTCTTTCTTTTTATCAGAAGAAGTATCTTCTTTTTTTTGTTCATTTTTATTATACAACAGAATACTATTGTCCAAAAAACGGAAACCAATATTCATTCCTTTCAATAAAGAAGAAAGGGCATCCTCTAATTCCACATTTTGAACTTTCAAAGAAACCTTCTTATTGGTATCAACAAACTCTTTGCTATAAGCTACATTCATTTCAGCCTGCTTACTGATCTGTTCCATAGCCTGTTTGAGAGACAAATTACGAATAGTCACAGAAATTTTCTGTTGTTGAGGGTAAGCTATGAGCGGAAAAATAAGACATAATCCGCACACCATACACCATTTTCGGATGTATGAAAACAAGTGATTTTCATTCATAAAATTAGAAATTGATAAAGTTATTAGATTAATTATTTTTTACCTCACTTCATAGATATCTTCTGAAATTTTATTAAATTTAATTGGAGTTATCGAAGACATTGTCTCCAGAATGTTTCCAAGATCATTGGCTTTACAAACAAAATTATATGTGAACGTGGTTATCTTAGTCCCACGGATATCAAAATTAACATCAAACTGCCTTGAAAGTACTGCCAGCACTTCTTCCAAAGGGGTATTTCGAAAGACCAACCTATTCTCTTTCCATCCGGAAGCATCTTTATAAAACTCATTTGCCCGAATTTTGCAGAGTGAACTACCTTTCTCGTAAACAGCAGTTTGTCCCGGACGCATCTCATACAATGGAGATTTAGAACCATAATGTCCTATCATAATCTTTCCTTCATCAAGTGTGGTGGTTATTTTTTTGTCGGAAGGATAAGCAGATACATTAAAACTGGTTCCAGTCACTTTTATCTTCATCTCATCCGCCTGTACCATGAAGGGATTATCCGAATTCTTTTTTACCTCAAAATAAGCTTCACCAACCAAGGAAACCTGACGTTCTTTCCCCGTAAATTGTTCCGGATAAACCAGCTTTGAATCAGCATTCAACCACACGCGGCTACCGTCAGGCAAGAGCACAATCAACTTTTCTCCTTTGGAAGCACATATCTCCTGATATTCAGGAGTACACTCTTCCATTATTATATAGGTAAAGTAACTGATATTGAAAAGGAGTAAAACGATGGCACACGCCCACCTGAAAGCTGGCCAAAACGCTCTCTTCTTTCTTTTATCTACTTCATCAAGTATATTCTGATAGACTTTATATTCATCAAACTCCGGCATCTCACGCCCGCCCATAGCCAAAGGTTCATTCCTTAGCAAACAATCAATATCGCTGTCTATATGTTCAGCAATATAATTAATGATTTCCGGAGCTGTATTTTTATGTTTATTCAAACGCATGTTTTTACTGATCTTTATATATAGTACACAAAGAGGATAGAAAAGTATTATATAAAATCATTGATTTTAAAAAAAGATTTTAAGGAAGATAAAAAAGAATGCCCGTTGGACTATCCGAAAGTTACATTAACAGCATAATTGCACGCTCACGAACCAACTTTTTAATTTGTTTCAAAGACTGGCTATATTGAAATTTAATGGTATTTATAGACAGATTTAATCTGTTTGCAATCTCCTGATTAGAATACTTCCCGGATATTTTCATAGAAAAAATCTTTTTCCTTTGAGGAGACAATTGTTCTACGGCACTACGTATCATTTCAACTTGCTCCTGGTCAAATTCCTGAGAATCTGTATCCTCTCCATCCAGATAATTGAGAATTTCCAAACAATCATCCAATACAAAAATATTACTTTTTGAATCCCGCAGAATATTCAATAGATCGTTCTTCAAAACAGTAAATAAAAAACGATTAATAGGACGACCCTCTTCCAGTTCTTCACGTTTTATCCAGATTTTCATAAACAAATTCTGTACAGCATCCTCAGCCAACTCTTTATTGCACAGGTATTTAAAAGACAGTGCAAAAGCTTGTGCACCATACTTTTTATAAAGAGTGGTGAAAGCAAGTTGATTTCCTTTTTTTAGTTGCTGAACGAGTAAAATGTCATCCATAATAATTCCCGATACACGATATGGGTGCAATATTCGCAAAAATATATGAGAAATACAAAACATTTGCTAGCAATCTTGTCAATAGATCGGAAAAGAAAAAAATAAGGACAGATGTGTTACATATTAATTAAAGAAAAGAGAAAAAAGTACAGAAACAGTGCACTTCTTACACAAAAAAGTACACAAGAGATAATTACATAAAGCGATATGCATAACAACAGACATCACGTCATGCAGCAAAACAAGCCAGTGTCCACCCGATAGAAACTTCCGGTTAATTTTGTGATAAACCTGTATACTCGCAATCCCTTTTAATTATTCCACCCCTTGTCCGAAGTCTTCTTCGAACTCTTCTTCAGCCTCTTTTACTAAAGTTTCTGCCCGTAATGCACTTTTCGGAAAATACTTCGACAAGGGATAACGGAAGAATTTCATCTTGCCAACACGGTTGGTGAATCTGCGGTCGGCCACAAAGTACACTCTGGACAAGCGCACCTCATGAGGAAGTACGTCCTCAGGATGCTCAAAACCGTCACTCGTAACAGCTGCATGAAACGAACCGAGTCCACGAATAGTGACCGACTCTCCGCTTTTCAATATTTCCTCCATCACCTTAGGAAGATCGGTAAGTATACTCAATACATCACCTTTACTCCTGCCACTTTGCGAAGAAAGCATATCTGCCAGGTCATTTTCATTCTTACCCCCACGCTTCTGGAGCTTCTTCTGTACAGCGTAATAGAGTTCCTTAAATCCCTCTACTGTGCTGAATCTTTTCTTTCTTACCAAATAAATCAATCCCATAGTCTTTCGTATTAAACGTTGTAATCAAACGTATTAAAGGTTATAACAAAACGATGTACGACATGTGCATCTCGTACAGTATGACATGCACATCTCGTACAGCACGACATGTGCATGTCAGCATGTCCCAGATGTGCATGTCGTACAGCACTTCCTACAAAGGTAACGAATATATCCCGATAACAAAAGAAAGCTTCAGTTATTTCTTCCCAAAGTACACACCGGACAGTACAACTCACATATAACCCTTTTTTAAGACGTTATCACCTGTATTTTTAAAAGAATAGTTATCTTTGCAGACATATTTTAAACAGAACGTACTGTTCACAGGCATTGATAATAAATATAATAACGAAATAGATAAATGGCATTGCAATGTGGTATTGTCGGACTTCCCAACGTAGGAAAGTCGACACTTTTCAACTGTTTGTCGAACGCGAAAGCACAGGCGGCAAACTTCCCTTTTTGTACAATTGAACCGAATGTAGGTGTAATCACTGTTCCGGACGAACGTTTGAATAAACTGGCAGAACTGGTACATCCGCAACGAATCGTACCCACTACCGTAGAAATTGTAGACATCGCCGGACTGGTAAAAGGTGCCAGTAAAGGCGAAGGATTAGGTAATAAGTTTCTCGCAAACATTCGTGAAACAGATGCCATCCTGCATGTACTTCGTTGCTTTGATGATGATAATGTAACGCATGTAGACGGAAGTGTAAATCCTGTGCGTGACAAAGAGATCATTGACTATGAACTACAGTTGAAAGACCTCGACACAATTGACGCACGTATACAGAAAGTACAAAAGCAAGCACAAACAGGAGGTGATAAGACTGCCAAACAGACTTATGACATCCTCGTTAAATACAAAGAAGCATTGGAGCAGGGAAAATCGGCCCGCACTGTAAAGTTTGAAACCAAAGACGAACAGAAAATTGCCCGCGAACTCTTTCTGCTTACCAGCAAACCGGTAATGTATGTTTGTAACGTGGACGAAGCAAGTGCCGTAAACGGAAACAAATATGTAGACATGGTTCGCGAAGCAGTAAAAGATGAAGATGCAGAAATTCTTATTGTTGCTGCCAAAACAGAATCGGATATTGCCGAACTGGAAACTTACGAAGACCGCCAGATGTTCCTTGCCGAAGTAGGACTGGAAGAATCAGGGGTAGCCCGGCTTATCAAATCGGCTTACAAATTATTGAATCTGGAAACTTATTTTACAGCCGGTGTACAGGAAGTACGTGCCTGGACTTATGAAAAAGGTTGGAAAGCACCCCAGTGTGCGGGAGTAATCCACACCGACTTTGAAAAAGGATTTATCCGTGCAGAGGTTATCAAATATGATGATTTTATCCAGTATGGCTCAGAAGCTGCCGTGAAAGAAGCCGGTAAATTGGGTGTGGAAGGAAAAGAATATGTAGTACAGGACGGAGATATCATGCATTTCCGTTTTAACGTATAAAGAATGAATTATCTTATAGCAGGAACCGGAGGTGTGGGAGGCAGTATTGCTGCCTTCCTTGCACTGAACGGAAAGGATGTTACCTGTATAGCCCGTGGGGCGCACCTGGAAGCTATACAGAACAATGGGTTGACACTAAAGTCAGATCTGAAAGGCAATCATACCATTCCAGTGAAAGCTTGCACAGCAGAAGAGTATACTGGAAAAGCAGACGTAATATTTGTTTGTGTCAAAGGCTATTCTGTCGACTCTATCACAGATCTGATAAAACGGGCTTCTCATGAAAAAACAATCGTAATTCCCATACTCAATGTTTACGGTACAGGTCCACGTATTCAGCGCCTTGTTCCGGGCGTAACCGTTCTGGATGGTTGTATTTACATTGTAGGGTTCGTATCCGCCCCGGGAGAAATCACTCAGATGGGAACCATTTTCCGTTTGGTATATGGAGCGCATAAAGGCACAAACGTACCCGCCGGACTGCTTGAAGCCGTACGTGACGATCTGGTAGAAAGCGGAATAAAAGTAGATCTGTCACCGGATATCCAACGGGATACATTTGTCAAGTGGTCCTTTATCTCGGCCATGGCCGTCACCGGAGCTTATTTCAATGTTCCTATGGGCGAAGTGCAAAAGCCGGGTAAAATACGTGATACTTTCATAGGCCTGTCTACCGAAAGTGCCATGTTAGGAAAGAAACTCGGTATCGAATTCTCCGAAGCCCCCGTCACCTACAATCTCAAAGTAATTGATAAACTCGACCCACAAAGTACCGCATCCATGCAGAAAGATATGGAGAAAGGACATCAATCCGAAATACAAGGGTTGCTTTTTGACATGATAACAGCTGCCGAAGAACAGGGAATAGAAGTGCCTACCTATCAGGAAGTAGCCAAGAAATTCAGAATATAAAATTAAACTCAATCATTATGAATACCATTTTATTATCTATTAACTGGAACCCGAATCCCGAATTGTTCAACCTCTTCGGACTTCCCGTTCGCTATTACGGACTATTGTGGGCCGTTGGTATCTTTCTGGCCTATGTGATAGTTCACTATCAGTTCCGGGATAAAAAGATAAGTGAAAAGAAATTTGAGCCCCTGTTTTTCTATTGCTTCTTTGGTATTCTGATTGGGGCCCGACTGGGACATTGTATATTTTATGATCCTCAGACCTATCTCACCAGTTTCCGGGGATTCTGGGAAATGATACTTCCTATCAGATTCCTGCCCGACGGAGGTTGGAAATTCACAGGTTATGAAGGGCTTGCCAGCCACGGTGGAACGTTAGGACTGATGATTGCCCTCTGGCTCTATTGCCGTAAAATGAAAATGCATTATATGGATGTAGTAGATATGATTGCTGTAGCCACTCCCATCACTGCCTGCTGTATCCGCCTGGCCAACCTGATGAACTCTGAAATCATTGGTAAACCGACCGATGTACCCTGGGCTTTCGTTTTTGAGCGTACAGATATGCTTCCACGCCATCCGGCACAACTTTACGAAGCTATCGCTTATTTCCTGCTTTTCCTGGTGATGATCTATCTTTATAAGTTCTATAACAAAAAGCTACACCGCGGCTTCTTTTTCGGACTCTGTCTGACAGCTATCTTTGTATTCCGCTTCTTCGTTGAGTTCTTAAAAGAAAATCAGGTTAGCTTTGAAGACAATATGAGCCTCAACATGGGGCAATGGCTGAGTGTCCCCTTTGTGATCATCGGCCTCTATTTCATGTTCTTTTATGACAGGAAATCCATCAAAAAATGAAGCATATTATAGACATAGAAACCTGGGAACGGAAAAGTAATTATGAGTTCTTCAAAAGTTTTCAGAACCCCACTATCTCCATTACCTCAGAGGTAGAGTGCGGAGGAGCCAAAGCCCGTGCCAAAGCCGCAGGGCAATCATTCTTCCTCCACTATCTCTACGCCGTGTTGCGTGCCGTCAATGAAATACCGGAGTTTCGCTTTCGCATAGATGCAGAAGGCAATGTAGTCTATTTCGACAACGTAGATATGTTGACCCCTATAAAGGTAAAAGAAAACGGACGTTTCTTCACCATCCGTCTGTCATGGAACAAAGATTTCAATGCCTTTTATGCGGAAGCCAAATCGGTCATAGATGCCATCAACCCTGATGGAGACCCGTATGACATGGAAAAAGTGGGTGGCAAAGACCTGCTTGATGTTATATTGTTAAGTGCTACTCCCGACTTATATTTCACCTCACTGACCTGTACACAAGAACATCGTCATGGTAGTAATTACCCTTTGATGAATGCAGGAAAAGCAATATTAAAAGAGGGTAAATTAGTAATGCCAATTGCAATGACTATTCACCATGGGTTTATAGACGGACATCATCTTTCGCTGTTTTATAAGAAAGTGGAAGATTTCTTGAGATGAAGCCTGGCTTCTCAACAGGCATTTACGAACACAAGAAAAGCTATAGGTTAATGTTATATCCGTATATTAAACAAACTTGTTTATGGCAGATAATTATATAGAAAAACAACGCGAAGAGTACGAAGCAAGAAAAGCTGCCTGGGAGAAAGCCCGGAAATATGGTAAACCAGCAATCAGTCAACAGAATAAATCAGTCCCACCCATCACGGAAAAGAAAAAACGGGTATTCGTAACCGGAGGAGCTGAAGGAATAGGTAAAGCCATCGTACAGGCATTTTGCAATGCAGGTTACCGCGTAGCATTTTGCGATAAGAACGAAACGGCAGGACAACAACTGGCCAAAGAAACCGGAACCGTATTTTACCAAGTCGACGTAAGCGATCAGGAATCCCTTGAGCGTTGCATGCAACGTATCTTCCTGGTTTGGGGTGATATCGATATAATTGTCAATAATGCAGGTGTCAGCAAATTCTCTCCCATTACCGAAACAAGTATAGACGATTTTGATAATATCCTTTCTGTAAACCTGCGTCCGGCATTCATCACTTCCCGGCTGCTGGCTATCCATCGTAAATCGCAACCTTCCCGCAACCCGTTCGGAAGAATTATCAATATCTGTTCAACCCGCTACCTGATGAGCGAGCCCGGAAGTGAAGGATATGCAGCCTCCAAAGGTGGTATTTACTCATTGACCCACGCATTGGCAGTTTCACTTTCCGAATGGCACATTACTGTCAACTCCATTGCACCGGGCTGGATACAGAATCATGACTATGAACAACTCCGGACGGAAGATCATACACAACACCCTTCGGGGAGAGTAGGGAAACCGGAGGATATCGCCCGAATGTGCCTGTTCCTCAGCCAGGAGGAGAACGATTTTATCAATGGCGAAAACATTACTATCGACGGGGGAATGACGAAAAAGATGATTTATGTTGAATAAATGCAGTCGCCATACCATGGCTCAATAAAGTGCCATCCATTCTGGAACCCTGGTTCAGTGCCATTACTTCCATATTAGTTGGAGCGATTATCTCCCTCTCACTATCTTCTTTATATCACTCAGCTTGTTGAGCGCCTCAATCGGAGTAAGGTTATTCACATCCAGATTGAGTATCTCATCTCTGATCTGGCACAATATAGGGTCGTCCAACTGGAAGAAACTCAACTGCATTCCTCCTCTGTTCTCACTTACCTCACCTAATGGTTTACCGGAAATGCCTTGCTGACGATTGTCCGATTCAAGCTGCTTCAGAATTTCATTGGCACGCTTCACAATACTTTTCGGCATACCTGCCATCTTAGCTACATGAATACCGAAGGAATGCTCGCTACCACCACGTTCCAGTTTACGAAGAAAAATAACTCTATTGTCAACCTCTTTCACCGATACATTATAATTCTTTATCCGCTTGAAAGATTTCTCCATCTCATTCAGTTCATGATAGTGCGTAGCAAAAAGGGTACGTGCTTTTGCCTTAGGATGCTCATGGATATACTCTACAATGGCCCAGGCTATCGAAATACCATCATAGGTAGAGGTTCCACGCCCCAACTCATCAAACAGTACAAGACTTCTCGAAGAAACGTTATTCAGAATATCCGCCGCCTCATTCATCTCTACCATAAACGTAGATTCGCCAACGGAGATATTATCACTGGCTCCCACCCGGGTGAAAATCTTATCTACCAATCCGATGTGAGCACTTTCGGCAGGAACAAAAGAACCGATTTGAGCCAGCAAGGTTATTAATGCCGTCTGACGCAAAAGAGCAGATTTACCGGCCATATTGGGACCCGTAATAATAATAATCTGCTGCGTTGTGCTATCCAGCATCACATCATTGGCAATGTATTTCTCACCTATCGGAAGCTGCTTCTCAATCACCGGATGACGCCCCTGACGGATATCCAATACATCATTGTCTTCAATTACCGGGCGAATATAGTTATTCTCACGTGCTACATTGGCAAATGCCAATAAACAGTCGATACGCGCTACCTGATTGGCGTTAATCTGGATGGCAGGAATAAATTCACTCAAAGCTTGTACCAGCTCCGTATAAAGCCGGGTCTCAAGCACCAGAATCTTATCTTCTGCCCCAAGTATTTTCTCTTCGTACTCTTTTAACTCCTGAGTGATGTAACGCTCCGCATTGACCAGCGTCTGTTTGCGAATCCACTCCTGAGGTACTTTATCTTTGTGTACATTGCGTACCTCTATATAGTAACCAAATACACTATTATAGGCAATCTTCAGACTTGGAATCCCTGTCTGTTCACTTTCACGTTGCTGTATCTTCAAAAGGTAATCTTTGCCCGAATAGGCTATTTGTCTCAGTTCGTCCAACTCGGTATTTACCCCACTTTGAATCACGCCTCCTTTGTTTATCAATAAAGGAGGATCATTGTTGATTTCCTTACTTATCCGGTCACGTATAGAAATACAGAGATTCAATTGCTCTCCTATCCGGTTCAGGCTGGCATTATCTGCCTGCAGGCAAGCTTCTTTTATAGGCTCGATAGCCTGCAAAGCTATTTTTAACTGTACTACTTCGCGCGGTGACACACGTCCTACCGCCACTTTCGAAATAATACGCTCCAAATCTCCTATCAGATGCAGCTGTTCCTCAATCAGTTCTTTAAATTCCGGTTCGCGAAAGAAATACTCCACTACATTCAAGCGATCGTTAATCGGCTTTTCATCCTTCAATGGAAATACCATCCAGCGCTTTAGCAAACGGGCTCCCATCGGGCTAATCGTTTTATCAATGACATTGAGCAAACTGCTGCCGCCATCATTCATACTGCCGATAAGCTCGAGACTACGTACGGTAAATTTGTCCATACGCACATACTTATCTTCTTCAATGCGGGCCAGCGAGGTAATATGACCAATCTGTGTATGCTGTGTCATATCTAAATATTGCAGGATAGCACCCGAAGCAATTGTACCATTCTTCAGATGTTCCACACCAAAACCTTTCAGATTTTTCGTCTCAAAATGTTTCAGCAGTTTCTCACGGGAAGTCGTTTCGGTAAAAACCCAGTCGTCCAGTTCGAAAGTGAAGAATTTACTTCCGAAGTTACCCTCGAACATACCACGTTTACCGCGTTCAAAGAGTACTTCTTTGGGACCAAAATTATTGAGCAGCTTATCCACATAATCGAAAGGTCCCTCTGCCGTCAGGAATTCACCGGTAGAGATATCAAGAAAGGCAATACCACAGGCTGATTTGCCAAAATGCACTGCGGCAAGGAAATTATTTTCTTTATAGTTGAGAATATTATCATTGATAGACACACCCGGAGTAACCAGTTCTGTAATGCCGCGTTTCACCAGTTTCTTCGTCATCTTCGGATCTTCCAACTGATCACAGATAGCTACACGTTTACCGGCACGAACCAGTTTTGGTAAATAGGTATCCAGCGCATGATGAGGAAAACCGGCCATCTCAATAGTCTTTCCTTTTCCATTGGCGCGTTTAGTCAGGGTAATTCCCAGTATCTCAGCTGCAATAATTGCATCTGTTGAATAAGTTTCGTAGAAGTCCCCGCATCGAAACAGCATCACCGCATCCGGGTGTTTTGCTTTCAGGTCAAGGAACTGTTTCATCATAGGGGTTAGTTCAATATCGTTGCTCACAGGTAGTCTCCTCTTCTTTTTTAATTCAGTAATCAGTGGGCAAAGATACTGATTTCCCACTAATCTACCATCCCGTCAACACCAAGATTTATTTGGTTATCTTATAGTAAAAAAGTCTTTAAACAAGCTCCTGAATTATTAACAACCCGCACAGTATTCTTAAAACGTGTTATAAAACATACTATTTTTCTTGGATTATTTGCAGATACCGCCAAAAGCCGTACATTTGCAATGTGTTTTTCATAGTATTAGATTTAAGGTTAACAAAGGTTGGAGCAAGGCGTTGCTCCTTTTTTTATGTCCGTACCTTTTCTTTATCTCATTTTACACTTGCCAAAAGGCGAACAGCATTGCCGTCATTCAGTGCATAAGTGCTCTTTTCCATATTCTTATCGAAAGTACGACTTCCGGCATTCCAAAGAGCATAATTCATTTCAACCTCATTGGTATTGTAAGTGATATCAAGTTTGAAATAAGGAGTCCAAGCCTCTTTCACGCTATCCCATTTTGCAGCTTCTTTACAAACTACACGGTTTTCATTGTCATAAGTATAAGTGTAGCGAAGATGACGGAACAGATAGCCGGATTCATTTTTAAAGATAGTCTTAGCTACCAGTAATTCACCATTCATCTCATCATTTTTCACATAGTCAACAGGATTACCTGCATTAGCACTCATTACACTTGCCATTAACACTGCTACCATTACCACTGCTTTGAAAAATACATTTGCTTTCATAATCGTTATTTTTTTATTGTTATTATTCTTTGGATCTGCGACTGCTGTTTTTTTCTCAACCGCCTTCGCATATAGATAGTCAATAGCCGTGCCAAAGGTATAATAACCTGATTATCAACGATTATAAAAATAAGACATGCGTTCATTTTCGAACAGATGTCCGCTCAAAAACGGACATAATCATATCACTTCGTTCTTTCACTTAAATGTAATGACCGTTTCTCCATCAGCTTTGCACATAATGAATACTTTCCTCCTGTAAGTAGGTTCATCTGCGGAATAAATAAGTTTTCCATTTACTTTCCAGGATACTATATCACTAATATAATCACCATTTGCTTTACGTTTGCCCTGATATCTGTGTTGAAGAGCCATTTCATAAGGCTTGCCCTTGAAGTATACATAAAAGGTAAAATCACTGTACCGCGAATCGCCGTACGCATAAGTAAAGAAACTATTCAGATTTTCATCCTTATCCATTACTATATTATTTATCTCATTATTATACCAAAGTCCATCAGTTGTTGTAGCAAACTCAGTAGGAGGTGCCGGTGGTGTATCAAGCAGAGTCTTACTGGAAATGGGCAATGCAATCATATTAATAAGATCATGCCCTTCCTCATCAATAAAATAGAAACGTACAACATGACCGCTAAAAAAAGGTCTCCCATCTTTCATACTATCATACCAATGCTCTTCATCATCGTTGCATGACGCAAAACCAACTGCCAAAAGGAGGAGTAATACCAGTCCGGATAAATACTTTGTTTTCATAATTCCTTAGTTATTATAGTTCAGTCTTTTTATCTCCCAATCCACACAAAAATAAGAAATAATATCCAAGTAGTAACTTGAAGGAACAATCAATTTAATAAAAACACACAAAATAATAGATTACACTGTGTCGATGTACCTCCCCGTAGAAAAAATACTTTTTGTTAAAATACCCCTTCCGGAAAGCCTTCTTTTTATAAATTTATAAATGCAAATATTAAAGCATGTTATAAAACACACTTTTTTATTTGGATTATTTGCGAATACCACAAAAGGCCGTATCTTTGCAATGTGTTTTTCATAGTATTAGATTTAAGGTTAACAAAGGTTGGAGCAAGGCGTTGCTCCTTTTTTTATGTCTATACCTCAGATTACATCTTTTCCTCCTGTTTAAAAACTTACTTCTGAACGATTATAGTTCATCTATCCGAAGTTATCATAATAACAATTACAACGAATGATCTTGATTGAAGCTTCCTGATTCTTAAATACGAAAGAAACATATAAAACACTGATTTTCAGCAGACTTAAATAATCTATTATTTATGATGCAAAAGTACGTACTTAAGTATGTGTTAAATGTACACTTTTATATAGCAAAAGTACGTACTATTAGTATATAAAAGTACGTACTCTTGTCAGTACAAAAATTATAGTTAAGGAATACTGTTAATAATGTTAATGATCAGAGTCCGGTTGTTCACTCATTAAACCAGTCAATCTTCTTTGAAAAATACATTACGGAGGCAAGTATTACAAACAATCCCAAACTTCCGGCAAGCAAAGCAAAAGTCTCTAACTGGATAAGAATAAATATGTAAATGTACAGTACACTTAATAGTCCCGACATAATAAATGCCGGTTTCTTCTTTTTAATGATACCCAGCATATAACCTCCTACCAGACCGATTGTCAATACTGCCGAAATCAGATAAGCCATATTGAACCCTACATGTTCGGATATAGATAACAATAAGCTATAGAATAAACAAAGCGCCAATCCCACCAACAGGTATTGCAACACATGGATACGTGTCTTTTCCATCATCTCCGTAAAGAATATCACTGCAAACGTCAGTAGTATGATGAGAATAGCATATTTGGCAGAACGCATCGATTGTTGATATTGCTCGACGGGAACTTTCAGATTTACTCCGAAATTAGAATTTTCGATATCCTTAACACCCGCATTACGATAATCAATTATCACCTGAGAATAATTCCGGTTCAGATTCAACACCTGCCAGTGTGCAGAAAAACCTTCCTCAGTTACTTCTCTGCTATCTGGCAGATAATTACCGGTAAAACTTGGTGTACTCCAATTGGCTTTCAGATTTACCTTCGTTGTTTTCCCCAGTGGAGCAAAATTAATAGATTGCGAACCTTTCAGTTTAATCTTCATTTCATAGGGCAGTTTTTTATTCTCTTTCAAAGCAGAAAGATCCACCACAGCATGTACACCCACATTCTTAACTCCCCTGCCATCCATACCCGGTTCAAAGATGTAGACAGAATCGTTCAAAGTAATGCTGATCTGTTCACTGATTCCCCGCATATCGGTGAGATTGAAACAGACAGCCGCTTTCCGGAGATAAAGTACATCTATATCTACTCCGCTTTTACGAAGTTCTTCCGCACTGAAGGAACCTTTAAAAACTAACTCCGACTGATATACATTCACCTCATAAATTCCCCTTTTAAGAATTTCTGTACGAAGCTGCCCATCAATAAAAAGCTCATCAGGAAGCAATATTATATTTCCATTGCTGATCTTCTGCTTTCCATTGTCTTCAGAGACAATCGGATATTGCAGATTAATATATGGGCCTGTAACAGTCTGTGCCAGACTCCACTTCTGGCTAACCTCGTCGATGGCATCTACCTGCGTCTGCCCACGCTCGGTAATCATACTTTCGATCATAACCATTGGTATCAGCAAAAGAAGAACCAATGCAGCAATAACCAGTACTTTAACAGTTTTGGAAAAACTCCGGGAGCTACTTGTATGCACCGGTTTTTCCACTTTGTTCAAATTTTCATTAAAATCGTCCATAGTAGAATAGTGTTTAGTAAATAATTAAGAAACTTTTTTTTGAATTCTATAAAATGCAAAATAGTTTCTAAGTCTAGTTTAGTTTTTGTATAATACTCCTTTTTTCTCCAAAAAGAAAAAACAAGTTGTGTAACGCCAAGCGTTCAGGTTGATTTCAATAAACTTTCCAATGCAGCAATGTGCTCTTTAAAAGCTTCCTTCCCCGGAGGTGTGGCCTGGAAAGAAGTTTTTGTTTTCCTACCCACAAAGGCTTTTTTACAGACAATATAGCCAAGTTCTTCCAGCGCACGGGTATGACTCGCCAAATTGCCGTCCGTCAGTGAAAGTAATTCTTTCAACGTATTAAAGTCGGACTCCTCATTGACCATCAAGACCGCCATAATACCTAACCGGACTTTGCTTTCAAACGCCTTATTTATATTCTGAAATCCTTCTAACATCAACTACTTGCTCCTTTCATATTGCAAATAAAACAATATACCGTACAATATATGAAGTCCTCCAAACCCAATGGTCCAGAACATGAGTGCATAACCCTCGAAAAAGCAGTCTACAACTCCTAAAAGAAGAAACCCATATCCCAGCCAGGCTACATTGGAATAAGTAAATTTAGAGACGTTGACCAGAGAAAGCCCGTAAAACAGTAACATGACCGAAGAAATCACTCCATAATTCTCATGCAACAGCAAAGCGATACAAAACAGTCCCCCTACAAGCAAGGGAAGCGAAAAGTTCCATAAAGTCCGGTATGTCAGTTTACTAAAAATCTTCTGTCCGGTTTTTCTCGCCTTATAGCAAGACAGTATACAAGCCGTAATAACCGAAGCTATCAGCACCAACGAAGCCACCAGTATCATCTCTGTCAGAGAAGCTTCCGATTTAAAGACCCGGGCGACTACATAAGCGCCAACCAATGAATAAGTACCAGCCATAACAGCTGTCATACCACTGAGAGATACAAATCTGGAGGACTTTTCCATCAACTCCTTTATCTCATTTACTGATTCTAATGCTTTATCTTTATTCATATAAAAAGTACTTTGCGCTACAAAGTAAAATAGAAATTATCAGAATACAAAGAAAATATCAGAAAAAAATATAAATAGTGACTTTTATCAGGGTCTAACTACACATCTGCCTTCTTATTAACCTTACAGATTTATTCACTGAATCAGGAATATACAATCTCCATAACGTTTCTAGAGATGTGGAATGAATTAAAAGTTTAAACCATTATTTATCTACATGAGGGTAATATTTCCCTTTTGCTGATTCTAATAATGTAGGATTCCATTTCACATCAGGAATAAAGGTCTGATTATTTACTACAGTACTCTGTACGCCATTTATATTTGTTTCAAGGGTTAAGGTAACAACCACTATAAAATGCGAAGTCAGATCAAATGTTCTATTAAAACCAAGCGATCCTCCCCCCAACGGAGCATCGGGAAGGTAAACTGCATAAGGGGCCGGAGTTCCATACGGAGGCAAAAGCTCTCCCGCAAAATTCTTATACATAATAGGTACTCTGCAAGATGATGTTATAGAATAAATATTTTTGTATAAATTATATGGAGAACTTATTTCAAATTCAAAATTATTTCCTAAGTCATTTCCCAATGCATGCCATACCGATACACCACTATCCTGATACACATCATAATTAAATTTATAACTTGTCACATATGGTAATAGTTCCGGATTGATAACTGTTTGTATATCAGCCCCATTCAAACCTTCTAACTCGTATATATATGAAAACTCATTTGGTTCATCTTTCTCTTCATAGGTAGCTAATGGATGCAGATAAATAACAGGTTTTTTCACTGCTCCCCATGCGCCCAATGTCCCTACATTCTCTTTTGATATGGAGAAAGAGATCGGAGCCAACATTCCCGATTGCATACTGGTTATATTACCTTTCAATTTGACAGTTCCATTTGTCTTTAACTGAACCTGCTGAGTTGTTTCTTTAGCAGAATTAAAACCTCCTATGAAAGAACCTAATAGTTTGCTTACTCCTGTTTTTACAATACCTTTTACTCCACCTTCAAGAAGTGAACCGATTTTTTTTAAAAGCTCCGTCGGCAACCTGCTTCGCTACCCATTTCTCTGCCGCGCTTCCTCCCATTTTGGCAACACCTTCTACCGCTCCGCTCAATGGATTGGAATTTGTGATAGATATAATCAACCCACTCGTTTCTGATTCGAAATCACCTTCTAAAGTTATATTCGCAGTTGTCATAGATTCCGGAATAAACTGTAAACTTCCCGTCAAAAAATCAGGATCATAGGCTAACTCAAATTGAAAACAATTCCAGCCGACAGAATATCCCTTTGCAGAGTTGTTAGTAATGTTGCCGAGATAAAGATCGGACGGACTATCTTTTGTTGCGTCTCCCGCATAATCAGAAGCAAATGCCAATAAGGATTGAGGAGATTCAATATGTATTTTCCAGATTGCCGTATTCTGAAGCTGCGCTACACTTTGTTCCAAATAGTAAAAAGCCTTCAATATTCCTGTAAATTTATTATGGAAAATAAGATAGTTTAATCCCCGTTCGCCATGGCCATTTACAGTATGAACAATCAAATCCCAACCATCCGTAACTTTAATGTCTTTACGAATTTCCTCCGGAATATCTGATGAACTAATCTCCGCCCAAGGAGGAGCTACTGATACTCCGGAAGCTAAAATAACAGTTTTCCAATTTTCCCAATCTGAAGCCATCGATTCGCTTCTTGTCATATTACCCAAATTGTTTTTCCTCGGATACGCAATTAATCCCGGTTCTTCTATCGGGCCCACAGGTGTTTCCAACAAAGAATCTTCGACACTACTACATGCACTAATCACAAAAGTAAATAATGCTATTCCAAACAGTTTTTTAATCATAAGTATTCATTTTTAGTTCTACAATTTTTATTTATTCAATGTATCCGTAGCCTTCTTGTTGAGTGCCAACTAACCATTTATAATCTTTCCATCTTTCAGTATTCCGTACATTCTCAGGTACTTTGCCTGACAATCTATTGAATTGTACGCTTGGGATATTATATTTGGCATCCAACCAACAATCCCATGGCAACACGGTTAAATCATTGTAATTCAAAGTAACTCCTCTATTTGGATTTTCTAAAAGAGTCAGTGGAACAGTGCCATAGAAGTGGTTATGGCTTAAATCTATCAACATAAGACCGGAAAGCTGCCCCAATTCCACAGGTATCTCTCCCGTCATACCGTTATTAATCAAATATAAACGCTTCAGTCTCTTAACTTCTCCTATTTCTTTGGGTATTTCACCTCCCAACGCTGTGGCAGTAACACTCAGAATCTCTAATTTCGTGAGGTTTGCAATAGTAGCTGGCAATCCTCCTACAATATTTCCATTCAAATATAAGATGCGTAGTTCTGCCAGCTGTCCGATGGTAGCTGGCAGACTTCCAACAGCAGAAGGAGAAATCTGAATATTTACGATACGATATTCCCCATTTATTTCTTCCGTCTTAACATCAGTCCAGGTATTATAATCACCTCGGTCCCAGGTTTTTCCCCAGTAGACTCCTCCTCCGGTTTTATCGTACACATCCAGCATTACCAGACTATCCGTTTTATTTAATAATATACGCGGTTCAACTTTCATCGGCTCCTCTTCCTTTGAGCAACTACTGAATATACATATAATCCCAAAGAACATGCATAAAAAATAAAAATGTTTCATTGTTATAATTTTAATTCGAATATTTCTGATTTACATACAAAAAAAGACCAAAAATATAAAAAACAGATTGATAGCAATTTAGATTAACGCCAATGAATAAGAATGTAGAATTAATCCACAAAACCGGGGAGTATTTACACAAGATTAATTGGAGAATAATCCTTCAATACAATTTATCAAGAATAGGCAAATTTCTATGCTTTTTCCTCATTAACCCCACCGGATATTTATTAACGTAAAGATAACGTTGCAATAACATACTATGATTAAGCCACCCTCTATCTTTGCAACATCGAAAGAAACAAATAAAAGTATAAACCCATAAAACAGTAATAGTATGAAAACTTTAGTATTATCAGTAGTAATTGCAATGACATCCGTATTGAATACAGTAAGTGGCAACAATCTCCCCGAATTTGCTTACAACACCACAACAAACGGAGAACAAGTGGAAAGTCAGACCATATATACAGTAGAAAACGGTAAATACCTGCATCCGCATCTGAAATATAACTATACGTATAATGCTGATGGAAGCGTTTCGAAAAAAGAAGTATTGAAATGGAGTGAGATTATGCAGGTATTTGAAAAGCAATACTGCCTGAATTTCACACATGACCCTCAGGAGAATAGTATCGAATACGCAGCATGGGATGCTAAGACGGATTCTTACTCAGATATAAAATCGAAAGCTGTCTATCAGACCAGAGATTCCGGACAGATACTCAACTACCAGAGCTACGAATGGAATAAAAAAGAAAACAACTGGAATCTGGCTACCGAACATACGATCCTGAATGGAAATGACGGTTTGTTTGCTAACAAATAATCTCTCTTTACAATAACTCTGACAAAAGCAACAGGGCTGCAAGACTTTACATCTCGCAGCCCTGCCATTTTAATACCTGCTGATCTTATTTTGTACTGGCCAGAAGGCGAACAATATTGTCATGATTCAGTGCATAAGTACTCTTTTCCATATTCTTATCGAAAGTACGACTTCCGGCATTCCAAAGAGCATAATTCATTTCAACCTCATTGGTATTGTAAGTGATATCAAGTTTGAAATAAGGAGTCCAAGCCTCTTTCACGCTATCCCATTTTGCAGCTTCTTTACAAACTACACGGTTTTCATTGTCATAAGTATAAGTGTAGCGAAGATGACGGAACAGATAGCCGGATTCATTTTTAAAGATAGTCTTAGCTACCAGTAATTCACCATTCATCTCATCATTTTTCACATAGTCAACAGGATTACCTGCATTAGCACTCATTACACTTGCCATTAACACTGCTACCATTACCACTGCTTTGAAAAATACATTTGCTTTCATAATCGTTATTTTTTTATTGTTATTATTCTTTGGGTTTGTGGCTGCTGTTTTTTCTCAACCGCCTTCGCATATAGATAGTCAATAGCCGTGCCAAAGACATAACAACCTGATTATCAATAGATATCACTTTTCAGATAGCGTTCATTTCCGAACAGCTGTCCGCTCACAACCGGACAGTGAGATTAATTTTGCCCGTTAACGTAAAAATAACATTGAGAAGAAGGAAGATAAATATAACCTGATAAAGCTTCATTCCTCCAAAATCCTTATCAGGTCTTAATAAAAAGAACTTCTTTCTTAAAGTATGTTTAATAACATTCTTTTTTACTTGGATAATTTGCAGATTTCGCTAGAGTCCGTATCTTTGCAACGTGTTTTTCATAGTATTAGATTTAAGGTTAACAAAGGTTGGAGCAAGGCGTTGCTCCTTTTTTTATGCCCATACCTCTCAAATCCCCCTTCCAACTGCATCAACTCCACACCGATTTTTACGCAACTTTGTGGTTATCTGAAAATAATCCCGTAAATTTGTTCCCAATTAATGAAATAACATAATAAATCACTATAAACAAAAGGATTATCGCTATGGAATATAATTTCAGGGATATTGAAAAGAAGTGGCAAAAACGGTGGGTAGAAAGTAAAACCTACCAGGTGAAGGAAGATGAATCGAAACAAAAATTCTATGTGCTGAATATGTTTCCTTATCCGTCGGGAGCAGGACTACATGTAGGACATCCGCTGGGATATATTGCTTCGGACATTTACGCCCGCTACAAACGCCTGCAAGGTTTCAATGTACTGAATCCTATGGGATATGACGCATACGGCCTGCCTGCCGAACAGTATGCTATCCAAACAGGGCAACACCCTGCTATTACAACCATAAAGAATATCGACCGCTATCGGGAGCAATTAGATAAAATAGGGTTCTCTTTTGACTGGAACCGCGAAATACGTACGTGCGATCCGGAATATTATCATTGGACACAATGGGCGTTTATGAAAATGTTCAATAGCTATTATTGTAACGATGAACAGCAGGCACGCCCTATCGAAGAGCTTATCCAGGCTTTCGGAATCTACGGAACAGAAGGTATGAACGTTGCTTGTAGTGAGGAACTCAACTTTACTGCTGACGAGTGGAAAGCAAAAAGTGAAAAAGAGCAGCAGGAAATCCTGATGAATTATCGTATCGCTTACCTGGGCAACACCATGGTGAACTGGTGCCCGGATCTGGGAACAGTACTTGCCAATGATGAAGTTGTAGACGGTGTTTCCGAACGCGGTGGTTTTCCGGTTATCCAAAAGGTAATGCGCCAGTGGTGTCTCCGTGTATCTGCTTATGCCCAACGTCTGCTCGATGGTCTGGATACTGTAGAATGGACAGATTCTCTGAAAGAGACTCAACGCAATTGGATTGGCCGTTCAGAAGGTGCCGAAATGCAGTTTAAAGTGAAAGATTCTGATATTGAATTCACCATTTTTACCACTCGTGCCGATACAGTATTCGGTGTAACCTTCATGGTACTTGCCCCCGAAAGTGAACTTGTGGCACAGCTCACTACTCCCGGACAACAAGCAGAAGTAGATGCTTACCTTGAACGCACCAAAAAGCGTACGGAACGTGAACGTATTGCCGACCGCAGTGTAAGCGGTGTATTCTCCGGAAGCTATGCCATCAACCCGCTGACAAACGAAGCTATCCCCGTATGGATCAGTGATTATGTATTGGCAGGTTATGGTACGGGAGCTATCATGGCCGTACCTGCACATGACAGTCGTGACTATGCGTTTGCCAAACATTTCGGTCTTGAAATCCGTCCGCTGATCGAAGGTTGTGATGTCAGTGAAGAAAGCTTCGATGCCAAAGAAGGTATCATGATGAACTCTCCACGTCCGGGTGCCCCCGAAGGTGGGCTGGTATTGAATGGTCTGACCGTAAAAGAAGCCATTGCCAAAACAAAAGAATATATCCAAACTTCCGGACTGGGACGTGTGAAAGTTAACTTCCGCTTGCGCGACGCCATCTTCTCGCGCCAACGTTATTGGGGTGAACCCTTCCCGGTTTACTACAAAGACGGTATGCCCTATATGATTGACGAAGCCTGTCTGCCGCTCGAATTGCCGGAAGTTGACAAATTCCTGCCTACCGAAACCGGTGAACCTCCATTGGGACATGCTACCAAATGGGCATGGGACACTGTAAACAAGTGCATAACCGAAAACGACAAGATAGATAATATATCGATCTTCCCGCTCGAACTCAACACAATGCCGGGCTTTGCAGGTTCTTCCGCATACTACCTCCGCTATATGGACCCGCGCAATACCCAGGCACTTGTTGATCCCGCTATCTGCCAGTACTGGAAGAACGTTGATCTCTATGTAGGCGGTACGGAACATGCAACCGGACACCTGATTTACTCTCGTTTCTGGAATAAATTCCTGTATGACCTCAATGTATCTGTAATGGAAGAACCGTTCCAGAAACTCGTAAACCAGGGAATGATACAAGGACGCAGTAACTTTGTATACCGTATCAAGAATACCAATACGTTCGTTTCTCTGAACCTGAAAGATCAGTACGATGTCACTCCTATCCATGTAGATGTAAACATCGTATCCAATGATATTCTCGATCTGGAAGCTTTCAAAGCATGGCGTCCTGAATTTGAAACGGCAGAATTCATTCTTGAAGACGGCAAATATATCTGTGGCTGGGCAGTTGAAAAGATGAGTAAATCAATGTTCAACGTTGTGAACCCGGATATGATTGTAGAGAAATACGGTGCCGATACACTCCGCATGTATGAAATGTTCCTCGGTCCGGTAGAACAAGCCAAACCGTGGGATACAAACGGTATTGACGGTGTGCACCGCTTTATCCGTAAATTCTGGGCACTGTTCTATAACCGTAATGATGAGTATATCGTAACAGACGAACCGGCTACCAAAGAAGAGTTGAAGTCATTGCACAAACTGATTAAGAAAGTGACGAGTGACATCGAGCAATTCTCTTATAATACTTCAGTAAGCGCATTCATGATCTGTGTAAATGAACTCAGTACACTGAAATGTAGCAAGAAAGAGATATTGGAGAAATTGGTAATCGTCCTTGCTCCCTTCGCTCCGCACGTATGCGAAGAGCTATGGGATACATTGGGAAATACAACCTCTGTCTGCGATGCCCAATGGCCTGCTTTCAACGAAGAATACCTGAAGGAAGACGTAGTAAACTACACCATCTCTTTCAACGGTAAAGCCCGTTTTACTATGGAGTTTCCGGCAGATGCTGCCAGTGATGCTATCCAGGCGGAAGTATTGGCGGACGAACGTTCTCAGAAGTGGACGGAAGGTAAAACTCCGAAAAAGGTAATTGTAGTGCCGAAGAAGATTGTAAACGTTGTGATTTAAAATAAAATCTATATGTATAAACCTACAAAAGCTGAAGTGATGCGGGAAGCCAGAGATTACATCTTCATCACACTCGGATTGTTCAGTTATGCCCTCGGATGGGCTGCTTTTCTGATCCCGTATCAGATTACCACCGGGGGTACAACAGGTATTGGTGCCATCATCTATTATGCCACTGGATTTCCCATCCAATGGTCGTATTTCATCATCAATGCCGTACTGATGACCTTTGCTATCAAGATACTTGGTCCGAAGTTCAGCATCAAAACCACGTATGCCATCTTTATGCTTACGTTTTTGCTATGGTTTTTGCAATTAGTGGTAAACGGGGCGGACGGCGTCCCTCCCAAAGTATTGGGTGAAGGACAGGACTTCATGGCCTGCCTGATCGGAGCAGCGATGTGTGGTATAGGTTTAGGCGTAGTATTCAACTGCAACGGAAGCACCGGTGGTACGGATATCATTGCCGCTATCGTCAACAAATACAAAGATGTCACCTTAGGACGCATGATCATGATTTGTGACGTTGTCATCATCAGTTCTTGCTATTTCATTTTCAACGACTGGCGAAGAGTGATATTCGGCTTCGTAACGTTGCTTATCATCGGTTTCGTTCTGGACTATATTGTAAATAGCGCCCGTCAATCCGTACAGTTCTTTATTTTCTCTAAAGACTACGAAAAGATTGCCGACCGTATAACCAAAGAGACCCACCGCGGAGTGACCGTACTCGATGGTATAGGATGGTATAGCAAGCACAATGTAAAAGTGCTTGTAGTACTTGCCTACAAACGTCAGTCGGTTGAGATATTCCGGTTGGTAAAGGATATAGATCCGAATGCATTTATCTCTCAAAGTTCCGTCATTGGAGTATACGGAGAGGGATTTGACAGGCTGAAGGTAAAATAGAAGAGATTTCTCCATTTAAGATAAATTCCGGTGGTATATTCGTAGTTGAAGTACCACCGGAATTTTTTATTATTACTCGGACATCATTCAGGGTATATCAATTCCACCGTAAGGCATATCCATAATTGCCCCTTCTTCCATCTCGAACTCGGTATTGCTTCTCAATTTAATCACCCCATTGTTCTTGATATTAATCGTACCGCCTTTCTGAACCAAAAGCCGTGCATTGAGAATACTTCCTCCATCCACTTCGAGCACACTACCCGCACGGACTATGACTGCGGAAGTATTATTCAGTGTCATTGTCTTCCCAGCAGGAATCACCAAGTGTCCTGATTGCAATACTACGTTTCCGCAAGGAGATTCTCCATCCCATGTCTCATTGGTATTGATCAGCATTGGTTTACAAACTGTTGGAAAATACTCTCCTGTATTCTGTGGGTTACCACGGTTTACGCCCCACTCTATTGCTGTAGGGATACCATCAGTTTTCCATACATACAAATCTTTTTCATCACTGGCTATCAATTCATTCTTGCCATCATTATCTATATCTGCCACGCAAGGAGTCTCCTGAAATATGTAATCGGAAATAATTGGAAATCCTACAATATCACTGCCATCATTGTGCAAAGCATAAATGTACTTATTGCAGCAGAACACAATGTCCGGTATGCCATCTCCGTCCACATCAGCCAAAATAGGGGTATTCACATTGGCAGCATAAGGTATTTGCGGAAATAATCCATCAATATGCCTACTGAAAATGGTATCACCCGTATGTTTCCATGCCTTTATCATTTCATGTCCCAATATAACCACTTCCAAATGGCCATCATTGTTAATATCACCAACCGACAGGGTATGATCCAATGCAGAGCCATTATTCGTATATGGAATTGTTTGGCTCCCATCCCAACCTGCAACTTTCTTATCCCCACTCAAACTTATAGCGTAAACATGGCTGATTGCTATATCTTTTTGAGAAAAGATCAGTTCCTTTTTTTCATCCCCATTCAAATCACATACCACAGGAGCAGAAGCTAAATTAAAATTTCTCGCTCCCCAAAATGGATTTGTTGTAAAAGGTGTTCCATCTTGTCGCCAGATATAGATACCTAATGAATCATACGAAGCTATGATCTCCATTTGTCCATCGTCATCAAGATCGGCAACCGTTAAGGCTGAATAATTATAATCTTTTTTACTGGTAATATTAGCATTCGGATTCAACCTCCTTAGTTCATTTCCATTATGATCCAAAATGAAAATATCAGGAGTTTGATGTGACTTAATTAAAACTTCCATCGTTCCATCCGAACTCCCATCTAAATTGGCTGTTACCGGACTTTGATACATTGAATAAGGAATCTTCTTCTCCCACAGCAAATCCGGCTTATGGTCTCCGTCCTTATCAAATGGAGAATAACAATAAACTGTATTTCTATCTCTATACGTATCATCCCAAGATGATACCACTATATTTTGCTCGCCAATACCAGACAGATCTCCAAAAGCCACTTGCCCCTTCAATATTGCCGATGTTTTGGCAAAACCACTTACAGTAGTTACATTCCCATCAATATCAAACAATTCCTCACCAATAGGACGAAATCCCGCCAAATAACCAATACGACTCTCAAAATCCGAGTAACACCAAAAGATTTCTTGCTTACCATCATTATCTACATCTACTATATTAGGGCAAGATGCTGCTGAATAATTACCTGTAGTAATTCGTCGTGGAAACGGACTAATTACCGGATATGAAGTCCATGTCTGATAAGCTGTGCTCCATTCGCTTTCATTCCCATTATTCAAAATTGCTGTTATCTTATAATAGTATATTGCCAGTTTGGCAAGATTTTCATCCAGATAATAGGTCGCAGTTAACGGAAATTTATTCAGCTTTTTGTATATTCCATTTTTTCCATTATCACTACGATATATATTATAGCTTATCGACTTTCCCATAGAAGGCCAATACACATTAATCGAAGTACTATAAATCTGAGATTTTATAGTGGACACGTCTATCATGACAGGCCTTGATAATGGATTCACAGGAAAATTCCACTTCTTTCCATACCTATTGCTAACTTGCAATGTAAAATTTAATGTCCCTGTATAGTTACCTGATGTTTGAAATTGAAAAGCAACTGTATTTATCTTTGTCTCAGTAAAAGGAATAGACGGATAAGTTATTTGTGTAGACGGACACGATACTTGTGCATTGTTTGAAATAAGTACGGCTTTCAATCCCGTGGCTTCAGCCCTTCCAATATTCATTAAGTCAATATTCATCTTCACCGTTTCACCTGCTTCCACTGTAGTATTTCCATTACTTGTCCAGGTAATTTTTTGATTACCAATTTCAATTTCAGGAGCATAAATATTATCTATCTTAAGCGGTTGAGTTTTAGTTTCACCATTTACTGATATTTGTAGATTCAAATTTATTCCACTGGAATTATTTCTCAGATGTTCCCCACTATCTTTATTTATTTTAAAAACGAACGGAGTAACAGATCCCACTACAGCATTACCAGCAATATTCCCAAATGTAGCATTAGCATTTACGATCTCTATATCATCGGATGTACTTACTAAAGATGCTGTTACTCCATTTAATGCGCTGTTTCCCGTATTTCTCAGTTTTACAGTCAATTCAATCGTTTCTCCGGCATCCAACTGCCCGTCACCATTTCCAATGCTCGCACCAGTCCCTTTGTCATTGTAAATTAGATCTTCAACAGCTATAGCAGGCTCACTACCATTTTGCAATACTTGAATATCTCTTTCAACCGGTCTGAAATTATGAGCAGTGACTGTTACATTCACAACTCCTAATGTCTGTATAAAAACGCCAATAGAATGACTTCCATTTCCAAACTGATCTACATAATACAATTCATCTCCTTTTTGAATACAGATTCGAGTAGTTTCATTTTGTGATAAGCCATTTATATTTACCATTATCATATTCTCACCTGTTGTTAAGAAAGTAGGCATTAATGTAACATCCATGTTTTTTGGAACATCACTCCATACCTGCATTTCAGGATCACCCAAAAGATGCAGAGCACAATTAGCTAATTTAAGATTTTTATATTTAGCATTTTCAACTGCTTTCTGATGAAGCACAGACAAATCATACCTACTGGTCGTATTAACAGACGTTTTATAAAGTTCAGATAAAAATTGCCCTAAATGAACATGTTCATCTGCCCATCCTGTATCTGTATTACCAATAAATGCAACAACTCCACCTTGAGGATTATTCACAAAATGTTCAGCTATGCAATCTTTTGTTATATCCGCTGGCGAACAACCACCCGACATAACAATTTGGTAATAATATTCATTATTCAAATTATCCACATCCCAATTGGATATTGATTCATTCTTATCCTTAGAAGAAGTTCCCATCCCTCCTGGCGAAGAATGATCCATGTGATAAACAAGATGGAAATGGTTTAAACCCGAATTTCCACCATTTTGTAAAGCGTTTACAAAATTGACCTTATTCAATTCTTCTCCTTTACCGGACTGATCTTCATATACACTATGCTTATTACTACAAGTGGCAATATTACTCTTACAGTTATAATGATCATAAATCAACCAACGATTCAAATTTGTCTTAGAATAAAAATTTGCAATTTCACTTCTTTTTTCATCAGACAAATAACCGGTATTTTCATTTTTAGAAATAAAGGCGTCTGCTGCTACCGAATTATTTATATATGAATAATTAATATTCAAATCTGCCTTTTCATAATGAATTACCTTATTAACAAATATCTCTGCCTCTTCTAATGTTTCCACTGGGGCTCTTCCTAATTTAAATGATACTCCCCAATCTTTATTATCATCAAAATCTATAGCTTCAAAGTATATATTATTTCCATTCTTATTCCAGTTTCCACCCTCTACACAATTATAATAAAAATCAACTGCAACCCAATCTTTATTATCTGAATACCTCGATTTCTTTACACGAGCAGGTATAACATTAGTATCTCCCCCAAGCAATACAAACATAGAGCCATATTTACGTTTAATATCAATCAAATAGTTACGTATTTTTTCTTGAATATCACTTCCTGCATATGTGGCAGAAATCTCCTCTACTGTTTCTATAATAGCAGGTACCCCTTTTTTAGTTTTCCAGTCAGCCAATATACGGAATTTTTCTTTCAAAGCTTCATTCGTTATAATCAGATACTCCGGCAGATAATTATCCACATCTGAATTAGCCTTTTTTTCTGCTACGTTTACCATTGCACCTAAACGTCCTTTTCTAAAAGATGCTTTTACGTTCGGAGTAATCTCTGTCAACATCTCCTTATTTTCAATAATTGATCGAATATAGTCCTTATCTAACTGGCTTAAGTATTCCGATTGTTTTTCAATTATTGATGTAGAAACTAACTTTTTAGCCATCGAAAAAGTTAAAGTATAAGCAATATCACAAGTATACAGTTCCCTCTGTTTAGGAATATACTCAATTGGATAAAATCTCACTGTTACAAGATGATAGCCAAAATCAATCCTATCTGATATAATTTCGGCATACTTTCCCGGAAAAGGATTCGATGAGTTATAAATATCACTATTAGGCTCTACCCATGATGAACTACTTTCTCCAATAGGAATTGGCGGCTGGACCGGATACAATAAAACATCCTTTTTTTGTAGTTTCCTATTTACAGACTTCACCTGTATGGCTGCTTCAGCATTCACAGGTATAAGAAATGTTTTCATACAATATGGAATCTGAGGCATCCCCGGTTCATCAATATATCCGGTTTCAGATGATATTTCTATATATTCACCATTTACTTGATAAGTAAAATCTATCTCCGGATTCCATTGTATTGTACCATTTACTTGTGCACTCAAATTCATAGCCATTACAATAGCCATCAAATAAACTAATATTTTTTTCATAAATCATTTATTTATGGAGTTTTATCTTTTCTCTCGTTCCATCTTCATAAACCACCTCTAAAAGCAACAATCCATGTAATAAATTATTTATTTTTAAATTATACGAATTATCATTTATACTTTTATCTAATAATAAAATGCCATTTAACGCATATAATCTTACTTCTGATATTTTCCTCGTACCCGTTATATTCAAGTTATCACCATCTAAAAAAATTCTCAAACCAGACAATGAAATCTCATTAACCGAAGACGGATTGAGTTTGTTATTTATATCCCTAAACTTCGTCCATCCGGGTGCATAGCAATAAGCATCGAAACTCTCTTCAGGAACATGTAATCTTGTCCAGTATGGGTTTGCAAATGGATTGCCAATCAGTACAGGAGGCACAATTGCATTACAAACAACCAAATCCATGTTCCGATATTCTAAATCCCAATCAAAATCGTTATTACGATTGGTTTCTTGATTATTTCTACCGACAGGTATACGGGCTTTTACCCAGAAAGCACCTTCTTCTACCATCTTTAGAGTTGACGGTAAAGTTACTTCATGCAGAAAAGCTCTTTCAAACGCTAATCTATTTATTATTTCGGTACCTTCCGGAATTACATATTCTGTAAAATATGTAGCATTTTGAATTTCTTCTTGTGATTTTTGTCTTTCTGGAGGATAACGCAATAATCTTTTTTGATCCTTAGAAAAAAGAACATTGTTTACTACTATACAATTAGCTCTATCCGATACATAAAATTCACATATTGGAGACTCGTAAAAAATATCTCTACCTATTAATAATGGAAAGTTGCTCCAAGTCACAGATACCAAAGAAGAACAATAAAAAAAGGCATTATCTCTTATTTCCTTCAAAGTAGAAGGTAAAATGATATGGCACAAAAATTCGGATTGACTAAAAGCTTTTACATCTATTATTTCCGTACCCTCTGGAACAACGTATTCTTTATCAACTTTATCCTCTGGATATTTAATCAGTATTTTTTCATCAGCCGAGAAAGTGACGCCATCAAGCACTACATCCTGAGCATACAATAAAGTACCCCAAAATATGAAAATTGAAAATTGTAATATTCTATTCATAGTTATCCTGAATTTATTCAGTTAATATCATCTTTTTCGTATCAACTTCTTTGCCGTCTACAATCAATGAATACATATACATTCCGGGAACAAATTCATATCCTTTTAGTACGATAGAGTTATTTCCTCTTTCCGTTATAACGACTTGTTTCATTTGCTTGCCTTGCAGATTATAGATATGGAGGCTTGCGCTTGATACAGCTTCTGATACAAAATAGGAGATAGTGGTTTCTTCTTTAAAAGGATTAGGAATATTGGAATAGAGTTTGGCTTTCCGCTTTTCATTCATTAATGAATTTACATCCGATTGTTCATCTGCGTCATCAGTTAATGATCTGGTTTGAATCGTCTGAGATTGCTTCAATTCATCAATTTCGTTTTGCTGCTCTTTAATGGCTTCTACCAACAAAGGGATAATCTCGGAATAAGCAATGGCTTTTTTACCATTGGGAAGTGTATAAACAGCTTCAGGAAATATTCCTTCTAATTCTTGGGCTATAAAACCAGCTCTCTTCCTCTTATTTTCAGCTTTTATCTTATTAGCAATCTCAACCGGTACAGGAAATTGGGCAGACAGAGTATCTGAAGAAGAATCATTTTGAAGAGTATTTGCAGTAACTATTGTTTCGTCAACCTGTTCTTTCAGTTTATAAGTAACCCCGCGCATTTGCTTTATTCTGTTCAAACTATTATTTATTGAAGTTACATTTTCTTTATAAGATTCATCAGAAGCCGTAAGATAATTATTCTTAGCATATACAGTACCTTCTCCATTTGCATAAAATGTTATTTCATTGACAGAAAGATTACCCTTTCTAACAACATACGCCATATCAGTATCCCTTCTTGACATAACAGTTATAACATCTCCATATTCAAATGGAAACTTTACCTCAGCTAAAAGTGCGCCAACAGGATGTGTAGGATCAATAAATACATTAATAAATGGACTCATCACAGAATAATCAATAGCTTCATAGTATCCCAAACCGATACGTCCATCTTTTTTTATAGTTATTCCTTTTGATGTTACTCCACCAAAATTTAAATAACCATAATCTCCATCAGAGTATAATCTTAGAGGAACTGGATTAGTTAACGAACTATCATAAATAGCCAGTCCATTGTTAACCCCTGTTTTTCCAATATCCAGAAGACCGTACTTCGGATTGTTAGTGCCAATACCAGTCTTACCATTTGAAAGCACTTTTAATTGTGCATGACTCAGTAAACAGAAAAAAGAAAGAATAATGGAAATGAAGAATACTTGTTTTGTTTTCATAATTATTTAATTTTAAAATTATTTTCTTTAAAACTAAATAAATAAATAATAAAAACCAACCAAATACTATTTTATTCTATTACTATATGCTATAATTTGTGATATTTAACAATACAAACAAATACTTACAATAACCATGTTTAAAAAATTCAAACTAATATGGAAAACAAAAATATAAATTAGAAAGCTTATTGAAAATATTATTTAAATTTTCTGCCTACAATAAAAGGACAATACTTGTTTATAAAGAAAATCAAAGGCAGACAAAGAATCATACTAATAATACTGAATAGAATATTAACTCCTATCTTTTCTTCTAAAACAGTAAGAGGAATACATAAAATATAAACCATCACAGCTTTTATAAAAGAAAAAGTCATCAAATGAAATCCACTTATGATTATAGTATTCTTCGCAAGGTATTTGATCCAGTTGGTATCGCCAAACCATGAAGATAAATAAAGGCACGTATTGACTATAAAAACTATACCAGCCATCCCGCCTAATAAAAACAGAAAATAATTATTATAAAAGTTTTTATACATAGCTACTCTTCCATTCATAATGGAAACCACTACTACTACTCCCAAAGCTACAATTAAATACAATGCATTGGATTTTCTGAAAAATTCTTTTTCTTTCATCATATATCCAAATGTATAAAATATCATAGCAACAATAGCAGTATTAAAACTAAAAGGCAAAGTGTATGGATTAAAGGTATAATTAAGATAAGCCAGTATAATAAAAGCTATTAATCCAATCCAAAAACGCTTTACTCTTTTGAATACCAAATAAAACAAATTTTCTATTACAAATAAACATACTAAAAACCAGATTGGAATATCATGTATTAATTTCCCTCCGTTTCCTAATAAAGCATTGATTAACGGTTCGTACCATGGAATATTTGTACCGGCATCATCTCCGAAATGTCTTCCCAAAACCAACCAAAACAGATAAGTAATTATGTTTATCCATATATAGGGAATAATTAATTGCCTGAACCTCTTTTTTATAAAATCTTTATAAACAGGATTTCGTGAAAAAGAAAAAAGATACCCTGAAATAAAAAAGAATACAGGCATAAGAAATGTATAAATACCATCTTTCAAAGGGATAAATAAACTGGTATGCGCCAATACCACTAAGTATATTCCTATTACCTTACCATAATCAATCCATCCTATACGCCTCATAATCAATCTTTCAATATACTAAAATCTTTATTCATATATTCACTTTCTATATCAGCAGCATCCAATATACTATGGAACATAAAATCTGTTCTATAACGCTTCATCTTATTATTTTTTAAATTGCGAATCTTATCAGGATATGCTAAAGCATAAGAAGAAGAATACCAGACAAAGCATGCCGGACGATGCGACATCGGATAATCTTCTGCATGAAGATAATAACCATCTTCTCCCAAAGCTTCGCCATGATCGGACAAGAAAAACAAAATAGCCTTCTTTTCTTTCAATTCATCAATTAAGCGGCTGATGACATAATCTGTATATAAAACGGTGTTATCATAAGAATTTATCATCTCTTCATGTGTACAAGCCGAAACAACCCTACTTTTGATCACAGGTTTAAATTGCTCAAAAGAATCAGGGAAACGGGCATTATACCACCAATGGGAACCTATAGTATGCAAGAGAACGAATTTCTTTGAATTTCTGTGTTGAAGTTCATCCTCATAATAAGACAGTAAATCACCATCAAGCCATTTATCAAACTTATATAATGATTGTCCTCTATTAGCATAAATCAATGTATCACATTCATTCATAAAATAGACATAGGTATCAACAGATTCCTGATTGGCAATCCAGGAAGTACGATAACCAGCCTGCTTGAACAGAGTTATAAAAGATTGTTCATTGTATGCTCTTTCAGGATAAATACTGTCGGCACGGGTCAGGATATGGGGAACACTGGTATGGGTATAATACTCTTCCGTATATATATCAGGGAAAGATACTACAGATGTATCTTTAGCCAAAAGTGGAGTTGTATTGCGTTCGTATCCATTCAGTTGAAGATGATCGTATCGCAAAGACTCTCCCAATACAAATACCACTGTCAGAGAATCACTATGACATGTAGCCTGGGATGCATTAAAAGTATCCCTCTTTTCTGCAACAATTTCTTTTTCGTCTAAATAACGACATATATTATAATAGATAGAATACGGCATTCTTTCTGTCACAGGACGAATAAATCTGGGTATCCATGCATTAGTCAGCATTATGAATACAAATGCAACCAATAAATGAAAATACCATTTTTCCACTTTTATGTATTTCCACCTGTAATAAACACAAAAAGCAGAAAAGCAAAGAGACAGTATAATCCAAATAATAAGCTGAAAACTAACAACATCCATACAGGTACGTACATCATTTATCAAAGCCAGGTCAATGATCATCGGAGTCAATGCAACTTGGAGGGTATATCTGAAATAAGTCAGTAGAGTACACAAAACAGTCAATAAAGGAAAGAAAACAGCGAACACGTATTTATTCAATACCAAAGCATATAAAAGCCCCATAGTTCCCATTACAACAACTCCCCATTGCATAGCAAGAATACAAAAGTCTTTAATGCCTCCAAAAGGTGAACCGTAAAACTCTGAAAAAATAAATGCAAATCCATAAAACAATGTAAGTAGTGCGATTAAAACCCAAAGTTTTACGTTATTTGTTTTCAAAATCCGTCTCATTCTGTATTTTTGTGAAATATAATATATCAAATATAACGTAGAATGAAAAGAAAACTTGTCTTTGCCACCAATAATCTTCATAAATTAGAAGAAGTATCCGCTATTTTAGGAAATCAAATAGAGCTTCTCAGCTTAAACGATATAAATTGTCATATTGACATTCCCGAAACCGCTGATACTCTGGAAGGAAATGCATTATTAAAATCACGGTTCATCTATGAAAATTATGGAATGAATTGTTTTGCCGATGACACCGGTCTTGAAGTTGAAGCACTGGAGGGAGCCCCCGGGGTATATTCTGCCCGTTATGCCGGAGATGGTCATAATTCGGAAGCTAATATGATTAAATTGCTCGATAATTTGAAAGAAAAAAAGAATCGTAAAGCACAATTCCGTACTGCTATTTCACTTATTATTGATGAAAAAGAATATTTGTTTGAAGGAATAATAAAAGGAGAAATAGGAACTATAAAAAAAGGAGATTCTGGTTTTGGATATGATCCTATCTTCGTTCCGGAAGGATATAATGAAACATTTGCAGAACTTGGAAGCGATATAAAAAATAAAATAAGCCATCGTGCGTTAGCTATAAATAAGCTCTGTGAATTTCTTCACTCTTTATAATAACTAACTTATGAAAAAAAAGATAGTATATACCATTGTTGCTCTTTTTGCTGCTATGCCATTTTATGCACAACATGCTATTGGAAGTTGGCAAACTTATTTGTCCTATCACAATGTGACTCATTCTGAACCAGCAGGCAATCTGGTTTATGCTTTAGGCAACGGTAGTTTATTTTCTTATGATAAAGAAGATACATCGGTTCGTTGTTATCAGAAAGGAAATCCGTTAAATGATACGGATATAGCTTATATAGCATATCAAAGTACCTATAAGACACTGATCATCGTATACGCCAATGCAAACATAGACCTATTGGTAAATGACGAAGATGTGTATAATCTGCCCGATTATATGAATAAAAATATGGCACAAAATAAAGATATCAATCATATCTATTTTATTAAAGAATATGCCTATTTATCGACTCCTTTTGGAATTATTGTTTTGAATTTAAAGAAAAAAGAGATTAGTAATGCATATATTCTAAACAAGAAAATCAATGCTTGTGCGGTAGATGATGAGAAAATATATGCGGCATCTTCCGAAGGATTATTAACAGGATTATTAACTGATAATTTACTGGATGTTAATAATTGGAAGAAAACTTCAAGTACCATATTTAGTTGTTTATCAATCTATAATAATGAATTAATAGGAAATATACCATCATGGGGAATCTATCTTATTAACAAAGAAAATTATAGTTATTCACAACTGGTCAATGGATATTATAACTTTATGTATACTTATGGAGATAAACTTATTGCAGGAAATAATAATTCACTTGCCATATTCTCTGGATTAGATAAACATAATAAGCTGAATCACCAATTAGGAGTATCAGACTTTTCTTATGGTAATGGTGTATACTGGGCCAGTCGTTATAATAACGGATTAATGGGATATAAGTATAATGAACAGTCAAATAAACTGGAAGAAACTGTTCAATCCATCATTCCGGATAGTCCCATAAGGAATTATACTTACTATATGACTTTTGGAGATGAAAGTCTCCTGATTGCCGGAGGAGGACAAATAGGAAACAGATTGGATCGCGAAGGTACTATCATGGAATTTAAAGATAATACCTGGAATAACTTTCAGGAAGAAGGCATAAAAGAAATAACCAAACAATTATACAAAGACATTAGTTGCGTCATACAAGATCCTAATGATCCAGAACACTATTTTGCAGCTTCGGTAGGAGAAGGAATATATGAATTCAAAAACAGAAAATTTGTTCAACAATACAGTATGCATAACAGTCCGCTTGAATCAAGTAATGGCTATGACACATATATACGTATCAATGGACTCAAATTTGATAATGATAATAATCTCTGGATGACTAATTATGGGGGATATAAAGCAACAGGAGTCCAAAATCCAATTAAAATATTAAAAGCAGACGGAAAATGGGTAAGTTTACGTTATCCGGAAATTACCGGCGTTAATAACTTGGAAAATACTCTTTTTGACAAAAGAGGATGGTTTTGGGTTACTTCGGCCTGGATGACTAATTATGGGGTATTTTGTGTTAATACTAAAAATACTTTGGAAGATGTTTCTGATCACCAGCATAAATTCGTCAGTAACTTTACCAATCAGGATGGTACAGCTCTTAATCATAAAAGCATTAATTGCATTGCGGAAGACAAAAATGGAGTTATTTGGATAGGAACCGGACAAGGACCAATTATTCTTAATAATCCTTCAAAGTTCTTTGATGACGATTTTTATTGTACACAAATAAAAGTTCCCCGTAATGACGGGACCAATCTAGCAGATTTCTTATTAGAAAATGATGAAATAAATGCCATCGCCATAGATGGAGGAAACCGTAAATGGATAGGAACAGGAACCAATGGAGTCTATTTATTAAGTCCTGACGGATTGGAAACTATACATCATTTTACGACAGAAAATAGTCCGTTACTATCAAATAGCATAGAATCTATTGCTATCAATCCAAATACAGGAGAGGTTTTCATAGGAACAAGCAAAGGTTTGGTATCTTATCAGAGTGATGCGATAGAACCAAAAAGTAGTTTTAAAAAAGAAGATGTATATGCATTCCCTAATCCTGTAAAACCTGATTATACAGGGGTTGTCACCGTAACCGGACTTGTGCAGGATACGGATGTAAAAATAACCAATGTAAGTGGTAAACTTATTTATGCCGGAACTTCTGTTGGTGGACAATTTACATGGGATGGAAAGAATCAGCAAGGAAGACGTGTTCCTTCAGGGGTTTATTTTGTATTGGCTGCTGATGCAGATGGTAAAGAAGGAATAGCAACTAAAATACTATTTATCAAATAACCCTCAAAAAAGAATGGCTTGCTTTAATAACAGCAAGCCATTCTTTTTTTGATTTTATAATCCTAATTTCTCCGAAATCTCCAACATCCGCTTTATCGGCTTTACCGCTTTCTCTGCTATTTCCGGATCAACCAGTATCTCCGGTGACTCATTCTTCAGACACTCATAGAGCTTCTCCAGCGTATTTAGTCTCATAAAGCTACACTCGTTACATGCACAGGTACTATCATTCGGTGGAGCGGGAATAAACGTCTTTTCCGGGCATTTCTTCTGCATCTCATGAAGAATACCCGATTCGGTAGCTACAATGAATCGTTGTTCACTGCTGTTTACAGCATATTTCAATAAGGCAGCTGTAGAACCTACAACGTCTGCCAGTTTCAATACTGTACTCTTACATTCAGGATGCGCAAGTACGATGGCATCAGGATATTGTGTTTTCAGCTCCAGAATCTTTTCTACCGAAAACTGCTCATGCACATGACAGGCACCATCCCACAATAACATCTGCCGGTTCGTAACTGAGTTGATATAATTTCCAAGATTGCGGTCCGGACCAAAAATTATTTTCTCATCTTTGGGAAAGCTTTCTACTATTTGCTTTGCATTGGTAGAAGTTACCACTACATCGGTTACAGCTTTCACAGCAGCCGTTGTATTGACATAGGATATCACCGTATATCCGGGATGCTCTTTGACAAACTGTGCAAACTGATCTGCCGGACAACTATCGGCCAATGAACAACCTGCATTCATATCAGGCACTAATACCTTCTTTTCAGGACAGAGCACCTTTGCCGTTTCACCCATAAAATGAACACCGCACATCACAATGATATCCGCTTTTGTTTTGGCAGCCCATTGAGCCAATGCCAGACTGTCGCCTACATAGTCGGCGATATCTTGTATCTCACCCTTCTGGTAGTAGTGACCCAGAATAACTGCATTCTTTTCTTTTTTCAGCTCGTTAATAGCTTTTATGAGTTCATTCATAATAATTTTATTTTCTCTCCTTTTTAAAGAAAAATCCTTTGTTAGTGATAATAGGCTGTTAATAGTGTTAGCAAATAAAAGCTGTTTTTCTTGTCAGATAAGTTATTAGTCTCCAATACACAGTTATCAGTATATTATGAACGAACTGAAAAGAGGCTATTGGCTGATAATAAGCTATCTCTCAATTTGTATTAACACCTTGTTGATAAAGTGCAAAGTTAAAAACTTTATGGATATAAACAGGGTAATAAGTGCTGAAAAATATGTTTAAGAATGCATTGAAAGTTTATATTAACTTTTTTGTATTGTTCATTATGAGTCTTCCTTATACCTTCTTCTGAATAATGCAAGAGTTAGTTTTCAAAATCTTTGCTTTAAGTTTTGACAGGTTTTCAACGGTTATAAACAGGTGTGTTAACAGAAAAGAATTACTTTTGCAGTAGCTAAGAAATAATAAGGATATGAACATGCGAAAATTGAAAATAACCGAGCTGAACCGGATAAGTGCAGAGGAATTTAAAGAAGCGGATAAACTGCCTTTGGTAGTAGTACTGGATGATATCAGGAGCTTGCATAATATTGGTTCTGTGTTCCGTACGTCAGATGCATTTCGTATTGAATGTATTTATCTGTGTGGGATTACGGCTACTCCTCCGCATCCGGAAATGCATAAGACAGCTTTAGGTGCCGAATTTACAGTTAACTGGAAGTATGTTAATAACGCTGTTGAAGCTGTTGATAACCTCAAAAATGAAGGATATATTGTTTATTCGGTGGAACAGGCTGAAGGCAGTATCATGTTGGATGAACTGGAACTGGATAAGACAAAGAAATATGCCATCGTTATGGGAAATGAAGTGAAAGGAGTACAACAGGAAGTTATTGACCATTCGGATGGTTGTATAGAAATTCCCCAATATGGTACTAAACATTCACTGAATGTATCTGTGACGACGGGGATTGTAATATGGGACCTCTTTAAGAAGCTAAAAATTAGTGATAAGTGATTAGTAAGCTGCGCGAATATACCACATGGAACTAATCACTTATCACTAAACTACTCATCACTATTTCAAATTTGTCCGTTTTCCACCAATATCACCACCCGTTCGGTGAGTTTATCTTCACCATTCGGGTCGTATTCTTTTTTAAGACTAGCACCGAAGAGAGCGGCAAAGGTTTGATAGAAACCTGCTTTAAAAGGTCCCATGAAGGCTTTTACTAATTCAAAAGAGGTTTGATTACTTTGTCTGTCTACCAGCTTTATTAACAATTTACCCTGTGCAAAAGAAAGTTTTTTCATCCGGGGGGTATATTGGTCTTTGAGACCTTTTTCTACTCTTTTAATATGTTTCTGACGTGCTTTTTCGTTTGGGAGAGTTTGCAGATATTCATAAGTTTCGAGTATGGTACGGTTGATTTCCCGGGCTATGGGATATACCTTCTTGACATTTCTTACCAACCTATAATACTCCATGCGTTCTTTATCATTTTTAAACTTTAATGGCTTAAAAATATAAACGGTAGGTAGTTGTACACAGGGGATGGTATCTCCTTCATAAATACAAACCGGAACAAGGTATCCTCCTCTGCTTTGTTTATCTTGTGCCAGAACGGACTGGAAAGAAAGAAACAGAGCAAACAGTGTAAGTATTACTATGTTAGGTCTTGTATTCATGTCGCAAAATTACAAGATTATTTTATTATTTGTTCAATTCCTTGTAGTGTTAACCTATTTAAAGTATCTTCGCTATCTGACAAAAGTAAAAATGAATGAAAAGCACATGCCTTTTTCGGCTGTTTTTAGTTATTAACCTCTTGTTGATAATGCCTGTTAATAAAGCTCAGAACCCTTCTGTGGATATTCTGGAGGAGGTTATTGAGGATATATCTGTTAATAACGATGACAGTGAAGAGATAAATTGGGAAGATAAGATTGAGGAACTTTCTGAACGTATTCGGCAACCTGTCAATCTGAATACCGCTACCAAAGAACAGTTGGAGCAGCTTCCTTTTCTATCTGATATTCAGATTGAGAACCTGTTGGCTTATGTGTATATTCACGGGCAGATGCAAACCATTTATGAATTACAGTTGGTAGAAGAGATGGATCGTCGGACTATTCATTATTTACTTCCTTTTGTTTGTGTACAACCTGTTGATAAGAAAGAGTCTTTGCCCCGTCTAAAGGATGTGTTCAGGTATGGTAAACATGAAGTGTTAACTCGTTTGGATATTCCGTTCTATACACGTAAGGGATATGAAAAAACTTATTTAGGACCCTCTATGTACCACTCTCTGCGATATGGCTTTCGGTATAGAGAGAATGTTTATGCCGGTATAACCGGAGAAAAAGACGCGGGTGAACCTTTTGGTGCATTACATAATAAACAGGGCTATGATTACTATTCATATTACTTGTTAATAACTAAAATAGGACGGTTGAAAACTCTGGCTTTAGGCAATTATCGGTTAAGCTTTGGTCAAGGGTTAGTAGTGAATACTGATTTTCTTATGGGAAAAAATATGTATCTTTCTTCATTGACATTCCGGAACGGAGGTATACGAAAACATTCTTCTACGGATGAATATAATTATTTTCGGGGAGTAGCTACTGCTGTAGAACTAAGTAAACATCTGGTATTATCAGCTTTTTATTCACATCGCAGTATGGATGGAGTGATAGAGGAAGGTGAAATAACTTCTATTTATAAGACTGGTTTACATCGTAGTCAGAAGGAGGCTGATAAAAAGAATGTTTTCACAATGCAATTAACAGGTGGAAATATGACTTATACAAATAATCATCTGAAATTGGGATTGACTGGTATTTACTACTTTTTTGATCATTCTTTTGAACCCGAACTACGACAGCATTCCAAATATAATATTCATGGTAACAGGTTTTATAATGTAGGACTGGATTATGGATATCGTTGGCATCGTTTTTCTTTTCAGGGAGAAGCAGCTATTGGCAAAAAGGGATTTGCTCTTTTAAATAAATTGCAGTATTCTCCTGTACAAGGAGCCAATTTATTGTTGATACATCGTTATTATACACATGATTATTGGGCAATGTTTGCCCGTTCGTTTGGCGAAGGTAGTAATGTACAGAATGAAAATGGCTGGTATTTTGCCGGTGAAATATCTCCTTTCCGTCATTGGAAATTCTTTGCATCTATAGATTTATTCTCTTTTCCCTGGTGGAAGTACAGGATAAGTAAACCTTCGCAAGGTATTGATGGAGTGTTACAAATGAACTTTACTCCTCATAGAGAACTTACTATGTATCTGAATTATCGTTATAAACGAAAAGAAAGAGATGTGACCGGAACGAATGGTGAAATTACTCTGCCAACTTATCACCATCGGTTGCGCTACCGGCTGAACTATTCACCGGATGATTTGTTTTCCCTTCGTACAACGGTTGATTATAATAACTTCCACTCTTCAGGGGAAGTAGCCGGTCAGGGTTATCAGATTACGCAAATGATAGCTTACCGTTTATCCTGTATTCCGCTAAGGGCTGAACTACAAGGAAGCTTCTTTCATACCGATAATTATGATACCCGTGTATACGTTGCAGAAAAAGGTTTGCTTTATACTTTTTACACTCCTTCGTTTCAGGGTAAAGGAATACATCTGGCAATCAATATGCGCTATGATCTGAATACACATTGGATGATGATAATTAGGATGGGACAAACGATATACTATGATCGTAATGAAATAGGTTCCGGATATGACTTGATACGAAATAATAAAAAAGCAGACTTACAGATGCAATTACGCCTGAAGTTTTAATATATTTGCATGATAGTATTATCAATCGTAAATTGTAAATCGTCAAATTGTAAAATCTCATCATGACTGTTATTTATCCTTCCCCTATATTTGGCCCTGTTCATTCCCGCCGTTTGGGGGTATCTTTGGGAATAAATCTTTTACCCTCCGATGGAAAGGTATGTTCGTTTGATTGTATCTATTGTGAATGTGGTTTTAATGCAGATCATCGCCCTTCTAAGCCCTTGCCTACTCGTGAGGAAATACGTGAAGCACTTGAAACCCGTTTGAAAGATATGCTGGTAAATGGTCCTTTTCCTGATGTGCTGACTTTTGCCGGGAATGGTGAACCTACGGCACATCCTCATTTTCCGGAAATTATTGAAGATACGCTGGCTCTTCGTGATAAGTATTTCCCGAAAGCAAAAGTGAGCGTATTGAGTAATTCAACGTTTATTCATCGTCCGGCTGTATTCGAAGTATTGAATAAGATAGATAATAATATTTTAAAACTGGATACAGTGGATAGTGATTATATTCATTTAATTGACCGTCCTGCTGGTAAATATTCTGTATCAGAGATAATTGATAATCTGAAAGCTTTTAAAGGAAACTGTATTATCCAGACAATGTTTATGAAAGGTACTTATCGGGGACAAGATGTGAATAATACTTCTGATAAGTATGTATTACCCTGGTTAGAAATGATAAAGGAGATTGCTCCCCGGCAAGTGATGATTTATACGATTGATCGTGAAACTCCTGACCATGATTTGCAGAAAGCTACACATGAAGAATTAGATAGAATATTATCTTTATTAACTGGAGCAGGTATTTCCGCATCTGCTTCTTATTAGAAGAAGGAATTGAAAACATCCCTATGTTTTATAATACAACATCCCCATGTTCTGATATAAAACATGGGGATGTTATTATAGTAAAGTATATATAAATTAAAAGCTATTCTGAGTTTACTTCTCTGTGTTTATGGTTTGTACACTTATGATATCTTTTGCTCTTTCCAGTGCTACATTTATATTCGGACAGATATTTTCTTCTCCCAGTAATTCATAAAATCCTGATTTCTCCAAAACTTTATGTACTTTGTCATTTACTCCTGAAAGTACAATTGTAATTTTTTCTTTTTGAGACATCCTGCACAGATTGGATAAGTTGTGAATACCAGTTGAATCGATGAACGGAACTTTACGCATACGAATGATACGTACAGTGGGACGGTCTCCCAATTGTGCCATTACTTCTTCAAATTGTGTTGCAATACCAAAGAAATATGGACCATTGATTTCATATACTTCCACTCCTTTTGGAATAATCAGATGTTCTTCACTAACAGCAATATCCAATTCTGAGTTTGGGTCTATTTCATCGGTGATGACAGATATTTTGGTTGTTTCCATGACACGTTTCATAAACAGTACGCAAGCAATGATCAAACCTACTTCGATAGCAATTGTCAGATCAAAAATAACGGTCAGGAAGAAGGTGATAAGCAATACGGTGACATCTGATTTTGGATTTTTCAACAATGCTTTGAACGTGCGCCATCCACTCATGTTATAAGAAACAATAACCAGCACACCTGCCAGACATGCCATAGGAATATATTGTGCCAATGGCATCAGGAATAGTAAGATAAGTAGTAATACAACAGCGTGAATAATTCCGGCTACAGGCGTTTTTCCACCATTATTGATATTCGTCATAGTACGTGCAATAGCACCTGTGGCAGGTATACCTCCAAATAAAGGAGCGATGACATTGGCTGCACCCTGAGCTATCAGTTCGGTATTTGAATCGTGACGGTCTCCTATTACACCATCGGCTACTGTGGCCGAAAGTAACGATTCAATAGCACCTAATACAGCAATTGTAATTGCTACCGGGAACAGATTTTTAATGGCCTCCCAGTCCAGTGCAGGAACAACGGCATCGGGTAATTCGGATTTAATGGTAAAACGATCACCAATTGTATCAATACAATCAATTCCTCCGTAAATTTTCATGAGGTATACAGCAATTGTCACTACAATAATAGCAATCAAAGACCCCGGTATTTTTTTTGAAAATCTTGGAGTGACAGCAATAATTATAACACTTACAATACTTACAATAGTATTCCACCAGTTAATTGTGTCAAAATGACGAAAATAAATCATCCATTTTCCTACAAAATCTCCCGGAACTTTTTCATTCCCAAAAGTCAGTCCGAAGATGTCAGCTATTTGTGTGGTGAAAATGGTTACGGCAATACCACTTGTGAAACCTACAATGATGGGATAAGGAATAAACTTAATAACTGCTCCTAACTTGAATACTCCTAATAGGATGAGTATTACACCTGCCATTAGAGTAGCTACAATGAGTCCAGCTTCTCCATATTGCTGGATAATACCATAGATAATAACGATAAATGCTCCTGTCGGACCACCTATCTGTACTTTACTACCACCCAATAGTGAAATAATAAATCCTGCAATGATAGCAGTGATAATACCTTTTTCGGGAGATACACCGGAGGCAATACCAAATGCAATAGCTAATGGGAGGGCTACAATACCAACAATAATCCCGGCCATGAGATCGGCTGTAAATGTTTCTTTCGAGTAATTTTTGAGTGTAGAAAACAGCTTGGGTTTGAATTCTAAGACTTTCATTTTAACGATACAATATAATTAGTGCATATATAGATTTACGATGTGATTTTACTGATTTTGCTAAATAAGGATTGCAAAATTACATAAAATAAATCTAATAACATGTTTTGGAGCATATTATTTGTAAATGATAAATTTTATCAATGATTTCATAGATTTTATTTATAAAGAAAGAAGGACTTGTTTTGAACTAATTCCGTATATTTGTGTTATAAATAAACAAATACAAGCGTAATCTACTAATTAATTAAATATATAAGACTATTATGGCTAAAAGTATTAAAGGTACTCAGACTGAGAAAAATCTACTGACTTCGTTTGCTGGCGAATCACAGGCAAGAATGCGTTACACTTATTATGCAAGTGTTGCAAAAAAAGAAGGTTATGAACAAATCGCAGCTATTTTTACTGAAACAGCTGATCAGGAAAAAGAGCATGCAAAACGTATGTTTAAGTATCTGGAAGGTGGCATGGTAGAAATTACTGCCAGTTATCCGGCTGGTGTTATCAGTACTACTCTCAATAATCTGCTCGAAGCTGCTGCTGGTGAACATGAAGAATGGTCACAGGATTATCCTCATTTTGCTGATGTTGCCGAACAAGAAGGTTTTTATGAAATTGCTGCCATGTACCGCAATATTTCTGTTGCTGAAAAGGGACATGAAGAAAGATATCGCGCTTTTGTAAATAACATTGAGACAGCTTCTGTATTTGCCAAAGAAGGTGAAGTTGTATGGCAATGCCGTAATTGTGGCTATATTACTATTGGTAAAGAGGCTCCCGAAGTTTGTCCGGCATGTCTGCACCCGCAAGCTTATTTTGAAGTAAAGAAAGAAAACTATTAATAGATTATTATACGTTTTTTGATAAGCGGCTCATCCAGCAAGGTGAGCCGCTTTTTTGATTTAGTTGATGATGGCTATTGCTTCTTTAATTTGTTTATAGTAAATTGAAAGACTTATTGTATAATTCATTCTAAATGCTTATTTTTGCTTCTTATGTATAACTAATACTAAAAGACAAAAAACTTCGCTTGTTATGACAAAAAAAATACATGATCAATTAAATAGAATAGCGATAAAAACTCTGCTGATATTTGTTTTTTGTTTCGGTTTCTTTTCATCTTCCAAAGCAAATGATGTGTATTTCCATCATTTGGGGGTAAAAGATGGATTAACGCAAATCAGTATTTTCTCTTTTTATCAGGATGAAATAGGAGCTATGTGGTTTGGCTCATTTGAAGGACTGAATAGATACAACGGACGTGAGATTACCGCCTTTCGCCCTTCACAAAATAATAAGGGATTGACCCAGAATGAAATCTATTCAATTTGTGGTAATAAGAAAGGTGCTATCTACTTACGGGCCGGACACGATCTGGTGAAATACAATGTTTCAACACAGCAATTTACCTGTTTGGCACAAAAAGAAATTAATGGTATTTGCTATTCAAACGATACGCTTTGGGTGATATCCGATCATGCTATATTTTATTATCTGGAGGGTAAAGAAGGTTTGCGTAAGTTTTGTGATATAGATCCGGGCCTGGGAAACGGAAGTTGTATCTTTACGGCTGATAATGAATATTTGTGGGTAGGGACAGAAAATAATTTATTGTCTATACCATTCAGTGCACCCGATTCTCCGAAAGTGGTGTTATCTGGTGTTTTTGTGAAATACCTGTATAAGAGTAAAAGAAATGATTTGTGGGTAAGTACGGATGCGAGTGGTGCTTATCGGATTTCATCTCAGAATCAGATAACAAACTTCCGTTATTCACCGGGTAAGAATGGGATTTCCGATGATCATGTGAGAAGTGTTGTTGAGGATGAATTCGGAAATATATGGATTGGCACATTTTATGGGTTAAATAAATATGATCCTATTACTGATAAATGGAAATGTTATACTCAAATAGACAATGTTCCCTATAGTCTAAGTCATTCGTCTGTTTTTGGTCTTTATAGAGATTTACAAGGGAATATCTGGGTAGGAACCTATTTTGGTGGTATTAATCATTTTAACCCGAGAGCCGATATTTACCATTTCTATGGAGCGATAGGGCGAAATAACCCCAACTATCTTAGTTTTCCTTTCGTAGGTAAGATGGCAGAAGATAAAAACGGTAATCTATGGATTTGTACTGAAGGAGGAGGGCTTAATTTCTTTAACCGCCAAACGAAACAATTCAAGAGTTTCATGCAGGAAGATAACCCCAGAAGCATTAGTCATAATAATCTGAAATGTATTAAATATCTAAAAGATAAAGATCTGCTATATATTGGTACGCATACCGGTGGACTTAATATATTTGATATAAAATCCCAAACGGTCAAGGTTTTGAAGAATAATCCGGGAGAGCCTGCTTCATTGCCCAATGATATTGTGAACGATATACAATTTTATAAAGATAAACTCATTGTACTGACTCAGGCAGGAGTTTGTAGTATGGATTTGAAAAGTGAGACGTTCTCTTCTCTTTCTACTAATGAGGTAATTAACCGGGCAGTAGAAAGGAAGTTTTATTATGAAACTTTTTTGATTGATAGCAAAGATAGGATGTGGATTGCTAAATCGGACGGAGGAGTGGTACGGATTGATTTGAATAATAATAAAATAAAAGAATACAATGCTGTAATGGAGGATTCTACTTCTATTGGTAAATTTAGAATTACTCATATTTTAGAGGATAGTAAGGGGAAGCTTTTTTTCGGGACTTTAGGTTCCGGATTGTTCCTTTATCTTCCCGAGACGGATACATTCAGAAATTTTACAGCAGAAAAGGGAGATTTACAGAGCAACTATTGTTATTATATAGCCGAATCACCTTATGATCATCTTATGGTACTGCATAACAAAGGAGTTTCCTTTTTTGATCCTGAAACCAGAACATTGAAACATGTTTGTGGAATACCTCAAATGAGTTTTAACCAAGGTTCAAGTGTCTGTTCTACCAAAGACGGAGAGGTTTTCTTTGGTGGAATTGATGGATTGACATCCCTTTATGAACAGTTACTTTATACCACTAAAAAAGAATACCAGCTTTATTTTGATAAGCTTTGGATATCCAACAGGGAGGTCAGACCGGGAGATGGATCTGGTATTCTTTCTTCGGCTTTATCCAACTATAAGGAGATTGAACTTGATTACAATAAAAACAACCTGTTTATCGAATTTGCTACTTCAAACTATGTTTCTAATAACGATTTTCAGTATGAATATAAGTTGGTAGGACTTGATGATACCTGGCTTCCGGCACATTCTACTACTATCAGTTATACTAATTTAAGTCCGGGGAAATATCGTCTGCTTGTTCGGGAGGTATGGGAAGATGCCAAAACGGAAACAAAACAAATTGAACTTGGCATCAAAATTAATCCGCCATTTTATGCTACAGTTTGGGCTTATCTGCTTTACGCATTATTGGTGGTAGGTATTTTATATGCTATTTTCCGCTTTAATGTGCGGCAGGCAAAGTTAAAGGCCTCATTAGAATATGAAAGAAAGGAAAAAGAATATATTGAAGAATTAAATCAGACAAAACTTCGTTTCTTTACCAACATTTCGCATGAGTTCCGTACACTGCTTACCCTTATTATTGTACAGGTAGAACTATTGTTGCAACTTAATAAACTCAACCCATCCGTCTACAACCGGGTACTTAAAATTTATAAGAATGCCAGACATATGCGTGATCTGGTGTCAGAGTTACTTGATTTCCGAAAACAAGAACAAGGATTCCTGAAGCTGAAAGTGGAATATATGGATATTGTATCTTTCACTAAAGAGATCTATATGTCTTTTTATGAATATGCCTTGAAACATTCTGTTAACTATAAGTTCGAACATATGGAGGAAAAACTGAATCTTTGGTTTGATCCGGTTCAGTTGCAGAAGGTAATATTCAATCTTTTATCTAATGCCTTTAAATACACCAAAGCAAAAGGCAGTATTACTGTTTCTATCCGGAAAATCAAGAATGAAGTGGAAATACGGGTAGAAGACGATGGTGTGGGTATCTCCAAGGAATCTATTCACAAGATATTTGATCGTTTTTATCAGGTTGACGGACAGAGTTCAGAGTTTACGTTGGGTACAGGTATCGGATTGGCTGTATCCAAAGGAATTGTGGAGTTGCATAAGGGAAACATCCGGGTTGAAAGTGAAGTTGGTCAGGGTAGTGTTTTCATTGTTACGTTGCTGACAGGCAATGAACATTTCCCAAAAGAGGTATTGAGTGATAGTGAATCCAATTTCCATCTGATAAAAGATGGAGTATTGGAAGATCTGGCTTTGGAAGAGCTAATGCTGGAGGAACCGGCTAAAGAGCAGGAGCTTACTAATGAAGAGAAAGCCGGAGAAATGGATATTGAATCGAAGGATTCTGATAATAAGCCCAGTATTCTTATTGTAGAAGATAATCTGGAGATATTGGAAATGTTGGAAGATATCTTCGCTCCTATTTATCATGTATACAAAGCTACCAATGGTAAAGAGGGTTTTGAAGCTACGCGCGAGTTACATCCCGATATTGTTTTAAGTGATGTGATGATGCCGGAGATGTCTGGTAAAGAGATGTGCCATAAAATTAAAAACAGTCTGGACGTATCACATATTCCGGTTGTTTTACTTACGGCGCAAACCTCTGTGGAATATACGGTTGAAGGATATATGTTTGGTGCAGATGATTATGTAACGAAACCGTTTAATATCAAAGTACTTGTATCACGTTGCAATAATCTGGTACGGACCCGTAGAATGTTGCTTGAAAGATTTAATCATGTTTCTAAGATACCGGTTGTTTCTAATGCCATCAATGAGCAGGATCAGGAATTAATAGATCGTGCTACTGCTATTATCCGAAAATATTTTGAGGATATTGAGTTTGATATGAATGTATTGGCTGCCGAATTGGGTATTGGCCGGAGTAAATTGTATCTCAGGATAAAGGAAATAACCGGACTTACTCCCAATGAGTTGACGCTTAAAATAAAGCTTGAAGAAGCGATGTATTTGATTACTAATCAGCCCAATCTGAATGTTTCTGAGATATCCTATCAGCTGGGCTTTTCATCGCCCCGTTATTTTAGTAAGTGTTTTAAATCATTCTATGGTGTATCTCCACAGAATTGTAGAAAAGGTAAAAACAAGAGTGAAGAGTCAGAAGAAGATTAACCCCATTATCCTTTTGTCTTGTTTCATGCTTTGAAACACTTTGTTTGAAGTAATGAAACATTTTGTTTGAAGCTTTGAAATAAGTTATGTGATACTACAAAAAAAGCTGCCTCGTAATTGAAGCAGCTTTTTCTGTAGTATCATATAACTATAATTTGAATTACCATCCCGGGTTCTGGGTGATTCCCGGCGCTTTCAATATCTCTGATTGTGGAATCGGATAGAGATACATTCGCTCATCAAATACCCGGTTTTCTACGGTGTATTTCTTATAAGTAGGTTCATCATTGGCATCCTTTACAATTTGCATACCTTCTATTTTCAGATAGTTGGCTTTTTCTGTCGGATTATCCAACAAGCGCCAACGGCGAATGTCAAAGAAGCGGTGTTCCTCAAATGCCAATTCTACGCGGCGTTCATTACGTATCACTTCACGCATCTCTTCTTTACTTAGTCCGGTGGGTAGTTTATGTGGATTCAGTTGAGCACGTTTACGTATAAGTTCTACTACTTTATAGATTGAATCTTTGGGTGCAGCACTTGGTGTGTCATAATATTCATTCATTGCCTCCGCGCAATTCAACAACACTTCAGCATAACGCATCAATATCCAGGTACGGGTGATATTATTGGTTCGTCCATCCCATACAGCTTGCGGTGAAAGAAGCTTCTTCAAGTAATATCCGGTTTTAGTAGCGGTTTTATTAGTAGCAGTCGCATCTTTTCCACCTTCAAATGTTTCAATAGTCTGAGTTTTGTCATTTACTGTAAATGTAGAACCGTCATAAGCAAAAGTCATATAGAAGCGCGGATCGCGTCCTATATAAGGATGATCTTTGTCATATCCTGATCCCAGTTCGTTGATCCCTTTTCCGTTAGCCATACCGAAAGCATCTGCCAGGTTCTGCGTCGGATTCGTCAATCCCTTTCCTCCCATAGTGAGTGGGGAATTCTGGCTTTCTACACTTGTTGTAGTGTTATATTTGGTAGAGAATACTATCTCCCGATGATATTGCAGGAAGTTTTCACTAACGGCATACAAGTCGGTAAAGGTTTCATCTTCATCAGTAAAAGCCATCAACTTATATCTGAATGCCGATTCAACAACTTTTTGAGCGGCATCAATCGCGAGTTTATAACGTTGCTTATCATTATTAGGATTGTTCAACGGACTTGCCCAATAGAGAAGTGCACGTGATTTCAAACCATAAGCAGAACCGGTAGTGGGGCGTCCTAATTCTTTCTTATCATCGAACCCTACACTTTCGGAACTTCCTTTGTATTGTTCCGGTAACCGGTTGGCAGCAGTATCACAGTCAGCGATAATCTGTTTCATACAATCGTCATAGGATGCACGTGTTACTTGTTGGGCTTCTTCAGCCGTCAATGATTTTGTAATCAATGGTACACCACCGTAACGTTTGATTAATTCAAAATAGAAATAAGCACGCAGGAAGTGGGCTTCTCCTTTCATACGTTCGCGGGTGCGGACCAACTCTTCATTCGTTCCGGAAGTAGTCGGCTTTACCGGCATTTTAAGTTCATCAATCTTTTCAAGGAATCGGTTTACGATCCGGATTCCCTCATAGTTTTTAGTCCATACGTTTTCTACAAGGAAATAAGAATCCCATGTACCATTGTTGAAACCTTTGATATCGCTTGTCACGTCCGAGTGTACTGCTTCATCGCATCCTGCTGCCAACATGGCGTTATCAATCCGGTTGTAGCCGCTGGGTAGTTTGTTGTACGCATCATTCATGAATCCGAAAGCTCGTCGGGTTTCATTCCATATATCGTCTTCTCCCAGTTTACCATCTTTTTCCGGGTCCAGAAATGAATCACAGCCGGCGAAAAGAAAAGAGAAAGTCAAACCTAAACCTATAATATATTTATTGATTTTCATAATCGTAGTGTTTTTAAAGTTTTATAGATATACCAACCGAGAATGTTCTCAGCAGGGGATATTCAGAATATCCGGCATTCATAGCTTCCGGGTTACGACCGTCAATTGCATTTGAGAAAGTAAACAGATTGTTTGCATTCACATAAAGACGCAATGAAGAAAGGAATATTTTTCTTACCAGTTGCTTGGGGAATGTGTATCCTACTTCTGCTGACGAGATACGAAGCATAGAGGTTTTTTTCTCCCAGAAATCAGAAGTCTGTGTGTTGTAATCGCGGGAGATACTCAAACCCGGATATGCTGTCTGCACAGTAGGGTTAGCCGGATTCCAGCGATTCTCATAAGCATAAGGAGTAAATTTATTCGGAGTATAAAAAGTAGAGAATAAAGCCGATCCTTCCAGATTACACTGAATATCAAATCCTTTGTAGTTACCACCCAATGTAGCACCGAAAATAATCTCCGGTAGGGTGTTTCCTAATGCTACTTTGTCAGACTCATCAATCACATTATCATCCTCCGGATTTTGATTTTTGTAGATGATATCACCTAATACAGGCGCTCCGAAAGAGCCTGTAGGAGCATTGACCAGTTGATCGGCATTGGTATACAATCCATTGGTCTGAAAACCGAATTGTGTACCAATAGAGTGTCCTTTACGGTATTGGTGAGCATATTTGTAAGCTACTTCTTTTAAGTCGATAATTTTGTTTTTTGCCCATACCATATTTCCTCCGATAAAGAATCCGCCATCCTTGTATTGTTTGTTATAAAGGATGTTCAGGTCGATACCCTGGTTATCAATTGATCCGCCGTTGTATTTGGACAGACCGATACCAATCAGTGAAGGAACGATATTAGAGTAATCTACCAATACGTCACGGCGTTTTTCATTGAAATAGTTCATTGTCAATGAAAGACCTTTCCAGAGTTCAAGGTCGAATCCTACATTGAGTTTGTATGACTTTTCCCATGTTTCGTTGGGATTGGCCAATGTTTCTTCTTGTGAGCCATCTGTACTTCCGTTGGGATTACCGAATGCATATCCGCCTCCGGAGGTAAATTCTTGGCGATAAGGAAAACGGCGTCCGCCGGTCTGGTCATTACCGTTTATACCATAAGATGCTCTGAACTTCAAAAAATCGATTGCTTCTACTGATTGGAGCCATTTCTCATCCGAAGCAACCCATGCCAATCCGATAGCAGGGAAAAGTCCGGTACGTTTTCCGCTTTTGTAATTACTGGAACCTTGATAGGAAGCTGTAACCTCTGCATAGTAACGTTTGTTGAAACCATATTGTGCACGCATTGCCAGCCCCTGATATTTGTAATCGGGATTATCGCCCGGAACTGTTTCGCTGGAGTGATTATAGAACAAGCGGACTGCCAGATCGTGTACATCTCCGAAAGTATGGTTATAGTTGACTCCTGCGCCCAGTGTATTGTAACGGTAGAATCCGCCCATCATCTCTGATTTACGGCTGTTCTTATATTCATCTTTACCAAACTGTGTATAAGTGCCATCTGCGTTTTCCTGGAATACAGCATACGTATTATTGATGCTCAGGTACTGCATATTGAAGTTTTCGAAACCATAATAAGCATCAACCGAAAGCCCTGGTAACAACATATCCAGGTCATATTTACCTTTTACCTGTACATTGAGCAGACGAGATTCGTCTTTACGATAACCGTGACGGTTCAAAAGTCCGTAAGGATTCGTCTGATACTCAGAAGTACCTCCGAGTGATCCGTTTTTATTGAACATTGGGAAAGCGTTTGCCGGCAGAGTCATCAGAGTGTTAAATACGGAATTAGTAGCGGCAGGTACTTCCGAACCTGTGTTAGCAGCCGAACTCTTGTCAATAGCTGCAGAAACCAGAATATTGAACAGCATTCCCTTAATCGGGTTAATATCCAGATTTGAACGGTAGTTGAAACGTTCGTATGTGTTATTGGCAGCAGCATCTTTGAAGATACCTTCCTGTTTCATATAACCGGCAGTTACAAAATAACGTGCCAGTCCGTTACCTCCCGAAGCCGAAAAGTTATAGTGCTGGAAGGGGGAGTTTTTACCAATGAAACGGTCTTTGTAGTTTTCGTCCGGATAAAGATAGGAATCTCTGTCTGCACGGAGATACATATCGGGATTATACATTGGTGCCGAACCGTCATTTCTTAATGCTTCATTATAGAGAGTGGTGTATTGATAGGCATTCAACCGATCGGACATTCTCTCTGTTGTCTGGAATCCTGCGCGGATGTCCACATTAATGGAGTGTTTTACTTCACTACCATGTTTTGTTTTTATCAGAATGACACCGTTGGCTCCGCGCATGCCATACATGGCCAAAGCCGACGCATCTTTCAGTACAGAGATACTTTCCACTTCATTGAAATCCATCAAGTCAATGTTGGCTTCTATATCGTCAACTAAAATCAGAGGTTTAGCATTGGCATTGGTTGCCATACCACGTACATAAAAAGTATAGTTACTCTTACCGAATTTTTCACCTCCGTTTTTTAGTGAATAAAGTCCGGATAAAGTTCCATTCATTGCCTGTTCAATATTGGTTACTGTGTTTTTTTCAATTACATCGGTACCAATACTTGATACAGCCGAAGTCATACTCCTCTTAGATTGTTCTCCATAAGATACACCAATCATTTCATCTTCGTGGGTCATGTACTTTACCAGTTTCAATGTGTAAACTGATTGGTTGTTAAGGCGTGTAACAACCGGACGGTACCCTTTTAAGTTAACTACCAGTACATCCGACGGATCAAGTAACATATAGAATTTACCATCTTCATCGGTCACAGCATCTGTTTGTTTTTCCTGGACGTTAACTGTAATACCGGGCATAGGGACATTATTTTCATCGACCACAATACCCTCAACGGTTACTGTTGAGCTTTTTTGGGTCTTTTGTGCTTTTACCGGCATTACCGATAGAAGCAGTGCACACAGAAACGTGCACAAATATATAAATCTCTTCATTTGAATCATATTTTAGGGTTTATACCATCATCATTTCCATCCCGGGTTTTGTTCCAATACGGCACTTTTGTATACTTCGTTGTTAGGTATCGGATAGAGATGCATGTGTTCTTTGAATGTAGGAGTTTCATATTTTTCACGAGAATAAGTGAAGGTTCCATCTGTATTCTTTACTACGCGGATACCATAGATATCTTTATTGAAATATTCTACTCCTTTATGCCAGGATAGTACATCATACCAGCGATGTTCTTCAAAACAAAGTTCCACACTCCGTTCATTGTAGATACGCTCACGCATTTTTTCTTTTGTATCCGAAATATCTGTCGGTACAGGTACTTGCCCCACACGTCCTCTGAGTTCTGTCAGTACGTCCCTTACAGAGAGTCCTTCCAGTGAACTTTCCGGACCTCCTACTTCATTCTGTGCTTCGGCAAAGTTCAGCAGAATCTCTGCATAGCGGAAGAAGATATAGTTCATGTAGGTGGAAGTACCTTTATATCGTTGATGTGCTTCCGGCCAGAATTTGGCTATGGCATAACCCAATACATTGATATGAGTGGTTCCTTTGTCACGTCCTGTTTCTTTTCCATTGGCTGATACCCAAAATTCCAGTTTACGATTATACCAGAACCGGTCATTACGCAGTACGCACATATCCAGACGGGGGTCTCTGTTTGCATATGGATCTTCGTCTTTGTAAATCTTAGAATTCGTAATTGGATAGCCTTTAGAGTCTTCAAACATGTCAACCATATTTTGAGTTACCCATTCTCCTGCCCATCCGTCATATCCTTGTGTAGCAATGAAACGAGTCCAGAATGTACTTCCGTTGGTATGTCCCTGTTCAAAGTTCATTTTGATACGCGGACGATTCATGATGATTTCGCTGCAAACCGGCTGGAAGAACATGTTTACATAATCGGGATAGAGCGTATAGAGTTTCAGGTCGATTACATCTTTGGCTGCTTTGGCTGCTTTTTCCCATTTTGTTATGTCGTTGGAAGGATTGTGCAAGGGGCGGGCAGCGTACAACAGTACTCTTGATTTCAGCGCTTTTGCCGCTCCTACTGAAGCGCGTCCGTTGTCTGCATCGGCATACTTTAGGGGAAGTAGGCCATTGGCAGCTGTGTTACAATCATTTACGATAAATTCAACACACTTTTCATAGGTGTCGCGTGGTAAGTCCAGATTATCTTTATTCAAAGTCAGTGTATGATCAATGATAGGTACACCTCCCCAACGTTTGATCAGTTCGAAGTAGAAGAAAGCACGCAGGAAGTAAGCCTCTCCCAGACAACGGTCTCTGATCTCTTGTGACGGGAAATTAGGTATCCTGTCTATATTTTCGATAATTTTATTGGTTTTTCGGATACCAATGTACATATTCTGCCACATAGTTGAAATCTCATTATTGGCATCAAACATTTTGTTGCTTGATTCCATTTGGGTACCGTCCCATGCTCCGTTGTTGAAAATAGCGGTACATCCTCCCTTATTACGTGATTCATCTCCCATAGAGGAAACCAATGAGTTCCACAAACGTCCCAGATGACCGGGCATATAAGAATAAGTCTGATCTGCATATTGACGGAACATAGCATAGTCCGAAAATATCTTATCCTCATTGATGTCTTCTACCGGAGCCATATCCAGCTGACCTTCCCCAAACAATCCCGTACAGGAAGAGAAGCCTATAGAAGCCGCTATTACATATATGATAAATAGTTTTTTCATAATTGATTAAAAGTTAATGTTTACACCAAAATTATAGACACTTTGTTGCGGATAAACCTCTCCGCTGTTGTTTACAGTTTCCGGGTCGAAGTTGTCAATCTTGGACCATGTGTAGAGGTTACTTCCATTCAAATAAGCTTTCAGTCCTGTCATTCCCAGTTTACGATAGATTTTGGAAGGGAATGAGTAAGTAATCTGCACGTTCTTCAAGCGAATGTAATCGGCAGATTTCAAATGGAATGAGTTGATGTTCTTGTTGCTGTGTTTTGCTGCCATGTGTAGTGACGGATACGCTGCGTTAGGATTATCGGGAGTCCAGTAGTTCTTGTGAACTTCTGAAACCTGTCCACCTCCTGCACCGCCTCCAAATTCATAACCGGCATTTCCGGCAAACAATACAGAAGCATGGGCAGCTCCCTGGAACTGAACGGATATTTCCAATCCTTTCCAGATAATACCCGGAGTGATGGAGTACATGATTTCAGGTATACGTGAATAGCCGATAGCTACTTTATCTGCATCTGTCAGAGAGCCATCTCCGTTACGGTCCCAATACTTCAGGTCACCCGGAATGATAGGACCTCCTAAAGTTGTCTGATCAGGTGAGCTTTTAATATCTTCTGCGTTCTGGAAAAATCCGAGTACCTGATATCCTCTGAACTGGTCTATTCTGAATCCGGCTATCTTTTGATAATCGGGTGTTCCTGCAGGGTCATCATAATTGATAACTTCGTTGCGTGCAAAACTGTAGTTACCACGGATATAGTAGTCTACCTTTCCGATATGGTGACGGTGAGAGAGTTCAAATTCATATCCCCAGTTCTTCACTTCACCTACATTGAGGTAAGGGCTGGATAAACCAATGATTTGTGGAGTGGAACGTCCCTGAAGAAGAATGTCTTTACGGTGTTCTTTAAATACGTCTACTGTAAAACTCAACAGATCATTTGAGAACAAACGGGCTTCCAGACCGATATTGCCTTTCAAAGCCGTTTCCCAGGTCAATAGTTTATTTTCGTTTCTTTTTTCATAGATACCTCCGTTGGTTGAAGGATTGGTTGTACCGAAACCAAAGCTGGGAGTTCCTCCTCCTGCGTATATACCTTGTCCGGTAAACTCACCCATATAGAGGAAACGGTCTTTTGATTTGTCGTTACCAACCAGACCCACTGAACCTCTTACCTTTAAATACGGGATAACTTTTTTCACTTTCTCCATAAATGCTTCTTCGGAGATCACATATCCCAATGAGCCGGATGGGAAGAATCCGAAGCGATGACCTTTGGCAAAGTTTTCTGAGCCATTATATCCCAGGCTGACTTCACCCAGGTATTTATCGGCAAAACCATATTCTACGCGGGCGGCATATCCCATCAACGCACTTGGTATACTGCTTCCACTCGTTGTTTTCTGTTGGTTGTAAACTAATATGGAGTTGATATTATGTTTGCCGAAACTGCGTCCGTAGCCTACCTTCAGTTGTAAGTTAGTGCGTCGCATTGGATCGGTCTTTTTATCTTCACTAAAGCGGAAGGGCGAGTCTTCACCTAACTGGTCATAACGTCCGGTGTTGGGCTCATAATAATAAGTATCAATACCATCTGTATATTTTTTTGTTGAGCCGAAATTGTTATTGAATGATATACTCATATCAAATGACAAGCCGTTTGTGATAAAGCTCAGGTCATTGTGCAAAGTTCCTACAATGTCGTAATAGTTAGTTTTTGAGTTTTCATATCCACTGTATGCAATGCTGGTAAGCGGATTACCCGAACCTTGTACAGCGGCAATAGAACCATCCGGATTATAGATAGGATGTCTCCAGGGTTCTTTGGCGATCAATCCCTGGAAGTAACTACCTGATGCACCTTTGAATCCGTTCATTTCACCTGAACGGCCGGAGATATTGGCAGATAAGGTCTGGTACTTGTTGATATTTAAATCGATGTTTGAACGGAAGTTGAAACGACGATAGTACACCTGAGGATTGTAGTCTTTCTGCAGGTCGGTATATTTGAACATACCACCTTGATTCAAGTATCCCAGTGAGATAAAGTATTTCACTGCTTTGGTACCTCCGGAAATGTTGATATTATACTGTTGTTGCAGGGCACCTCTTTTGTTTACCATTTCGTCATACCAGTTTACGTCCGGATAACGATAGGGATCTTCTCCCAATCGGAAACCTTCTAATGATTCATCTGTGAGCAGTCCGTTATCTTGCTGCAACGGATCTTTTCCATCATTCTCCCATGCTTTTTTACGAAGTACCAGGTGTTCATATGAACCTAAAAATTCGGGAATCTGTGTAGGACGCTGTAATCCCCAATTAGCGGTAACTGAGATTTTTGGCTTTCCTTCTTTACCTCTTTTAGTAGTGATCAGGATAACACCGTTTGCACCACGGATACCATATACGGCAGTAGACGAAGCGTCTTTCAATACGGAAAGGCTCTCAATCTCATTTGCATCAAGCTGTGAGAATGATTCTTGCTCTACACCGTCAATAATAATAAGAGGAGAGGCATCGTTGAAGGTAGACTTACCACGAATCAGGATAGTGGCGGCATCTTCACCGGGACGTCCACCCGGCTGTTGAGTAACTACTCCCGGCAATTTACCAACCAGTGCGTTGGTTACGTTGGCTACCGGAGCAGCCACCAGTTCACTGCTTTTCATCATACTTACGGCACCGGTTACCGTTTGTTTTTTTTGTGATCCGTAGGCTACTACGACTACTTCATCCAATGCATTCATCTGGTCTTCCAGTACGATGTTGAATGATGTTTTGTTACCCACAATTACTTCGTATGTTTCATATCCTATATAAGAGATAATCAATACGGATTTGGGTGACGGTACTTGCAAAGTGAATTTACCATCGATATCGGAGATAGCTCCAATGGATGTACCCTTTACCAATACATTTACGCCAGGTAAGGTTTCTCCCTGACTGTCAGTGATCACACCCTGTATCTGGCGGGTCTGATTTGCTTCTGTCACAGCTCCGAGCGCATGGCTCCATCCCAGTTGCAGTAGCAATACACAGCAAAACACTTTTAGAAATTTAAAATGTAACGTTTCTGTGTTCATAGCTTTTCTAAGATTAAAAAATTAATGACTTGATAAATTTGCGGTATGGAGATGTGAAGTTTATCTCTCATTCCGGTTGTGCAAATAAAATGTATTTGGTTTGAACCAGGCTGCACTCTGTGTATTGGTGAATGCTACAATAGTGTATTCGGACAAAAATGCCCCCTATTACAGACAAAATATGCCAATTTATACAGGGTGCACCCTGGTTTTGTTGTTTTTATTCCAGTGTTTTTACTCCTTTTATTACTCCTGGTTCTGTCTGGTGCATGTCAAAGACGATGATTTCGTTTATACCCTCTTTCAACCAGACTCCCGGACAATACAGACGGTACTGAGGACCCACATTCCAGAAGCGTCCCAGGTTGTGTCCGTTGACATAAACAAGTCCTTTTGTAAAGTCTTTCATGTCGATGTAGCAATCTCCGGCTTTATCCAGTTGTACAGTGGCTTTGAAGAACATACCCGGACGCACAGTGTCGGTTTGTTTCAGTTTGGATACATACTCTGTAGACATGGGGATATTAAATGCGTCCCAATTCATTAATGTCATTCCGTTCAGAGTGACACGGTCGGTGATACCTTTACGGTCAATCATCTGTGCGGCAAAGTTAATGCGTCCCATACTCTCTACCAGGATATCAAGTACCGGATTTTCTACATTGGATACTGGAAGGTCAATAGAGTGTTGTCCCAGTGTACGGTCAATACTTCCGATGTAGCGTCCGTTCAGAAAGACAGTAGCGTAGTCGTGTACCTCATCTACACGGAGTGTACCGCTCTTGTGACCAATCAGTTTCGTACGATACAATATCATTCCTTCATATTGATTCATCATTTCCATCGGAAGTGGCTGAACAATTGGTTTAGCAGCAGGAAGGTTATCCCAGATACTTGCATATTTCTGTGTCTCTGTTGCAGGGAATGTAATGACTGGGATCGGAGCAGGAATCGGGGCAAGTTTCTTTTTACTGTACTTCTGGGTCAATTCACGTAACGCCATATATTTGGGGGTAGCCTGTCCCATTTCATTGATAGGAGCATCGTAGTCATAGCTGGTCACGTCCGGTTGGTAAATACCGGGTTGGGGGGAGTTGGCTCCTGCCCAAAATCCAAAGTTTGTTCCACCGTGTATCACATAGTAGTTGAACGATTTACCATTATCAAGCAGCCATTTCACATCCGTTGTAATCTTTTCGATAGACGGGTGTTGCCAGTTTTCACGCCAGTGAGTAAGCCATCCGGGATAAAGCTCGGAACAGAATACACTGGCATCGGGATGTACTTTCAGGGCCTCATCGAATTCTGCCTTTGAAGCAGCCGGGTCAAGACCGATGGCTACACCGGGAAGTGTTCCTGCTTCGAGCATATAAGGAGTAGCTCCGTCAGCTGTGTAGAATGGAACTTCAATACCTTTGTCTCTCCAAAGATCATGAATCCACTTCATATATGTACGGTCATTGCCATAGCTTCCATATTCGTTTTCCACCTGTACCATGATGATAGGGCCGCCATTGGTAACTTCGTACTTCTTGATAATAGGGGCTATTGCAGTAGCATAACGCTCCACAGCAGTAGTATACCGTGGGTCCATGCAACGGATTTTTATATCCGGTGTAGACAACAGATAAGCAGGTAATCCACCGAAATCCCATTCACCGCAAACATAAGGTCCGGGACGGAATAAAAGGAACATATCTTCTTCCTGCACAGTCCGGATGAATTTTTCCAGATCCTTATTGCCTGTCTGAAAATCGAATACACCCGGTTCACTTTCATGATAGTTCCACATGATATAGCAAGCTACGGTATTACATCCCATTGCCTTGATCATTTGTATTCGTTGTTTCCAATATTCTGCGGGGATACGTGACGGATGGATCTCACCGGAGATAATCTGGAACGGTTTATCATCCAGCCAGAATTGATTATCGCCCAGACGGAAAGAATGTGTACCTTTTGTCTGTGCCTGAACCAATGCACCGCCGCCTGTTAATAGAGCCAGTGTCATTAAAAAAGTTAAAAGCTTCTTTTTCATAAAATGATAGTTTATTAATGGTAAGTAATCGTTCGAAATTATATGATATTATTATTGAAACGCAGAAACTCACAGATTCACGCAAAGAATATCATCGCTCAAGTATAGCGCAGCTATTTAATCTGCGAAAATCTGCGATCATTTGCGTTTCAATAAAACGCTGTCATAGTATGAACTAAATTTGAAATATTACTTAGTTAGATTTTACATTATATCAATTTCCGCATTTCTGCCCCTGATTTATAGTAGTGTATAAACCGGAGCAGAAGGCGGAAAATGAATCCACTTAAAAGTACGTTTGTTTCATACAGGTTGATTCATAGAGTTGTCAGAGTAATTCTAATGTTACCGTAGCAGGTTGTCCGCAATGCGCTCCTGCCGGTAGGGGAATCTTTATTTCATAGATATTCTTAGACTGTTTGCTGACTCCTTCACCTCTGACGGGCACAGAGGTATATACAGTCAGGCTGTTCAGATCCTTTTTCATCAAAGCATCTGTTACTGTGAGAATGAGTTTTCCATCCTTTTTCTCTGCAAACAGGGCTGCGGGCGAAGATATCCTGAATGTTCCGAATTTACCTTTTGCTGTAACGGAGGTATCGAAATAAACGGCTCCTAACTTTGTTCCTTTTGGGTTTTCGGCTGCTTGCAGATGGGTGTTGTTAGCCAGTATGGCAGGTATCTTTTGGGGGAATTCGCCTTTACAATCTACTACATAAGCATAGGTAGCATCTTTTATTTCCCGTCCGTGTACGATTTCCATCTGGAATACCGGTACTGTTGTTTCCGGTTCTGTGTTGGCTTTGCAAAGTTTTTGCCAATTGGTAGCACGTTCTTCGCGGTTCCATTTCACTTCACCTGAAGTCTGCTGGGGAATTACTCCGTAGGTGAAACCTCCGTGGCGTATCCAACTGATTTTTCCCTTTTTTACCATTTCAGGAGCAACCGGACTATAAGTCTGTTCAATCGTGGTAGTGATATTCCCTTCTTTCTCCGGAGAGAGGTTGGTGATTCCGGCTCCTAAGGCAAGGAATATATCATCAAACATAAAGTAGCTTTTGTAAGCCCGTACGCCGTATATGTCTTTGTTTACATCTTTGGCTTCCGAGGCATCCGGATCTCCTTTCATCTTCGCATTAATTTTCTGATAGATGAAACCGGTGGCAAAATCTCCTTTACCATCGGTTGCTCCGGCGGCGAAATCATAAGAACTGGTATATCCACTCCAGTTTTCGATTGGGTTTAGTTCTGTAGGCGTTTGTCGTGTAGTGACACCCGGCCAGGCTGTAAGTTTCATGGCTCCGGTGATGTTACGGTACTCACTTCCATCGTGTTGGAAAAGAGTGACTCCATCGGCGCTGTAGAGGTTATAACCTGCTGCACCGGGATAAGCACTCTCCAATCCGTCTACCCGTACAGATCCCATATTGATAAAGAGATAGTAATCATTGGTTTTCTTTATCAGGTCGTCATTGTTATAGAAATAACGGGTACCGTGGTAGTATCCATCGGGTGCCGAAGCCATTTGCACATCCTGGCGGGAGGATTCATCAACAAACTGTTTCAGTTCGTTTACCTCTTCAGGAGTGAGTGACGAATGCCAGTCTGCCAGTAATGTTTTGGCCAGGATATGTGAAGGCACATTGCCCCGGCGGTTATTTTTACGTGTCATGTTTCCCCGGTCTACAAGTGGTGGAATGATACCTTTATGATGATAAAAGGCAGAGCAACGGATGTAGTTGAGTACTACTTCCACATTCTCCCGCGAGAGTTGCTTGGCCCACGGAGATCCTTGCAGGTACTTCAGTATACGGAACGTTCCTTTCAGTCCATCTATAGGATATCCCCAAACGAGGCATTGCTTACCGTGCCCCCATCCGGCCCCATCGGCAGTGGTGCCTTCTGTCCAGAAAGCCTCGTCATAAGTGGTTTGTGATACGACAGAGAGCGAACGGATGGCTACTTCGGCGAGTACGTCTATCATAGGAACCGAACTCATCATGACAGCTGCCTCCAATACCGGACGATAATCGAGTGCATTGCCTCCTACCCACCAGACGTGTTTGCGGAATCTCTCTACGCTTACCACGTTTTTGTCTGTCTCATCGTGTCTGTAGGGTTGTGTCCACGATTGAAAACCCACATCAAATAGTTTTTGGTGTGCCAGAAGGGCTGTTGAGTCTTTTACTTCGCCCGTTTCGATTCTGTCCATCAGGTCAAGTAGCGCAAAGTAGATTTTTACGGCTGCCCGTGGAGTGGCAAAGCAGGAAGCATGGAAGCGTCCGGGAGCGTCATTATTACGTTCATTTTCCATTTTACCGTAAAAGGCGATGCCGCGTAAAAGGGTTTGTACCCCGTTATCCTGAGGATCAAGATTCTTCTTCCCGCGATAGGATTCGGCTATAACCTGTAACCGTTCAAAGCAGTCACGGGTCAGGTTATTAATTTGAATGCAGTGAGCCATATTGGTTCCGGCAGCATAATTGTTGCGGATGATCACCTCTTCTTCTGCACGTTTGTCTGTAAAACGGCCTTCTGCGTCAATCAGGGCCAAGGACTCTTGCAGCGTATAAGTGGTTACAGGAGTTCCGTTGATATGTGTTGTAAACTCCTGCCTTAACCGACGGATTGTTTCTGCCTTTTCATTATCTGTTGCGTACAGGTTACTGATACACAGCAGTCCGATTAGTATCAAACAGGTTTGTATGCGTTTCATAGTTTACTGATCTTTTGGCGATAACTCTGATTTTGTGTGACTACATTTACCAAATATACCTTATTATTATCAAGCGGCAAAGTTAGTGAAGCTTTTCCGTTTTCTACGGTGACTTCTGATGTTGTTACCGCACATCCGTTCGTGTCGTAAACCGTTATACGGGCGGGCCCGTTTTCTGTACCGCAAATAATGAGTTGTCCGTTACTGTAGTTAATCATCAGTTTTTCGGTATTCTGATTGTTGATACCGGTAGGTACGGGGTTGACTGTGATATTGTCGATATAACAAACGTGCTGCTCGTCTTCATACAGCGTGACATTTGAATTATAAGTAGGTAAGATAGCTACTCCCAATACTCCATTTGTGAATTTGCTTATCTGGCTGGAGTACTCTGTTTTATTGAACTTGAACGTATAGGTTATCCACTCTCCTTCGGTAGTAAATTCATAGACAGATTTATATAGGAGTATACCGTCGTCCTGTCTGAAATCATTTGTGGTATTGAACTTAGATAGCAGTTTGATACAGATATCTTGTTTTTCGGCGGGATCTTCAAAGTCGTCCGTATCCTTACCAATCACATTAAGTGGTTGATAGATTGTAAACTCTACTACTTTTAAGTCATCAATGCCAATGGGGGTATCAAACAGGAATTTTAATCCATAATTACGTGCTTCCATGGAAGAGTAGCGTAATACTTTGGCTGAGTTGTTACCCTCAGCAGAAGGTACCGGATTATCTATTACTTCATGCGAATACATCCAGCGTGACTTAGGTTTGTAATCGCCTAACTTTCCTTTATTGCCGAAACGGAAAAAATAAGGAGTTGTTTCGTAGGTTTCAAAGTCTGCCCGGAAGAGTTCTTGTGCGGACATGTTACCGGAGAAAGAGATAGATGCTGCTAACAGCACAGAGGTAATGATCTTGTTTTTCATAATTTAATCAATTTGTGAGGCTGATTTTGTTTTACTACTTACAAAAGTAGGGGATGTTGCGAAAATCAGATGTTGTCTATTGTCCGAAATAGATGATTTTATTGTCCGTTGGACGAAATGGGGATTATATTATCTGAAGTGTCCCTTTGCTTTTGTTCGGAAGAAACTTATTCTTCATGTTCTGTGTATATGACCGTATACGGGCATTTTTATCCGTATTATAGGTTTATATTGTCCGAAAGATAATTCGATACTACTGCTGATACAATACATCAACCTGGGTTTGCAGCATCCTTCCTACATTTGCTCCTGTGATCAGTTGACAACAACTATTCCACATTGGTTACATTAATATAATAGACGATGAAAAAGCACATTTTACTCCTGTTTCTGTTGGTAGGCGGTTCGCTTACCGTGAAAGGCCAGTCTACGGATAATGTAGATTTGATGTTTCCCAATCTGATGATGACCCGTTATCATTATGATAAGATGAAAGAAGATATTGAGAAGAAAGGTAATAATCCTCCTAAGAGTGCATACATTAAGCAGATGAGAAATCCGGCGGAAAGTATTGTAAACAATGATAGGAAAACTACTACTGTCGTTTCATACAACAATAACCCCAATAAAATAGAAATTAAAGATGAAATGAATGCCATTTACCAGCTTTGTGTTGTTTATGCATTCTCTCAGGATGAGAAATTCCTGAATAAAGCTGTAGAGTATCTGAAAGCTTGGGGGAAAGTGAATGTGTCATTACCCAATATAAATATTCACGAAAGTTGCTATACGCCGGCTGTTGAAGGATATAGTATTATTCGTAATGTGATTTCAGAGGCTGACAGAGAAGAGATAGACAAATGGTTCAGACAACGTCTTAATGTATTTATCAAAGATAATTTGCGAGATAATAACTGGGGTACTTGTCTTTTACAGCAGCTCTACTATTATGGTTCGACACTGAATGATCAAGGGGTAGTGACGACTTATTTCAGGAACAGATATGCTAACTGGGTGAAAAACAATCTCTATCCCAATGGTACTACTACTGATTTGCTGGGACGTGATGCTTTTGCTTATCACGCTTATGACTTATTGTTCTTTGCTGAAATTTGTCACGGAATGGCCTGCTATGAAGGTTATGACGTAGCCGATGAATTTTATGCACGGGATGTTAATTGGGGAGCTTCAATAAAGAAGAGTGTTGATTTCTGGAAACCATACCTGCTTGATCCGGCTAAGAATCCACATTTAGAATTCGTAGAAACAGAATGGGCGCCCGATAAGCAGCGTAGTGACTATAATAAACCTTATAACCCCGGTGGTACCATGTATGCTGCTGATGAGATTTTTGAAATGGATCATGACCTTATCCGTGCCGTTGAGAAATATCGTGGTGGTAACCCATTTTATACCTGGCGACTGACACTTAGTAACCTGCGCTGGTATTATGGTACTGGAGAACAGTAAAATAGTAGTTAAATGGTAAGTAGTCAAAGTAGTTAAGTAGGATGCTATCTGCTACTTACTACTAACGAAGTGATAACTACTTGACTACTAAAGAAAAAATACATAACGAAAACATTAACCTATATGCGAATTATTGGACTATTACTGCTGAGCTGTTCTCTTTGTATGTCTTGTGTACAAACGGACAAAAAGAAAGCACTCATTGATGACGATTTTTTAGTTGCCGAACAACATTTGAGCAATCAACTCAAAGCGGTTCCCGAACCTACTGTGTATCCGCGTACTACAGGCAAGGATGGAAAGTTGATTGCTACCCCGAAGAATGATTGGACGGAAGGATTCTATCCGGGATGTTTATGGTATATCTATGAACACAACCGCGAGGAGAATTGGAAACAGAGTGCTATTAAATGGACCGAGGCTCTGGAGCCGATGAAAAAGCTGACAAGTCATCATGACATTGGTTTTCTTATCTATTGCAGTTTTGGTAACGCGTATCGGCTTACAGGTAAAGAAGAATATAAAGATGTGATTATAGAAGCTGCCAATTCTCTGACTACCCGTTTCAGTGAGGTGACAGGATGCATTAAGTCATGGAATTATCGGAAAGCCTGGAATGGGAGAGATGAGTGGTTCTATCCGGTGATTATTGATAATATGATGAACTTAGAGTTACTCTATTTTGCTTCTAAAGTGACAGGCGATACAAGATATGCCAAGATAGCCACTACCCATGCGGAGACAACTGCGAAGAATCAGTTGCGCAAAGATTATAGCAATTATCATGTAGTAGATTATGATACGTTGACAGGAAAGGTTCTTCATCAGGCCACTTGTCAGGGATTCTCCGATAATTCGGCATGGGCACGCGGACAGGCATGGGCTATATATGGTTATACAATGGCTTATCGTGAAACGAAGAATCCGAAATTCCTCGAAATAGCCATACATACGGCAGACTATTGGCTCAATCATCCGAATCTTCCCGAAGACGGGGTTCCTTATTGGGATTTTAATGCCGGACAGGAAGGGTATGTTCCCGATTGGGCCTATGATCCTAACCGCTTTAAAGTAGTTCCCCGTGATGCATCGGCGGCGGCTATTGTTGCTTCTGCTTTTCTGGAACTGGCTACGTATGTACCGAATGAAAAGACATATTACGATGCAGCCGTTAAGATACTTAAATCACTCTCTTCACCGGCTTACCGGGCAGTTCCGGGCACTAACAATAACTTTATCCTGATGCATAGTGTGGGTAGTATCCCTCACAATCAAGAAATTGATGTCCCATTGGTTTATGCCGATTACTACTTTCTGGAAGCTCTGAACCGGTATGAGCATTACGACAATAAGAAGTGAATTTCAATATTATAATTATTAACTTTTTAAATCAATTCGTATGAGAAAATTATTTTACGCAGTAGCATTATTATTTGTAAGTGCAAACATGAATGCACAGTATTTTGTGGACGGGTATAATACCAGTTTTGACAGTTGGGTGGACATCAAAGATTCAGAAGAAAACGTGATAGGTGTAAGACCTGCCGGCTGGGTATCTCCTTCTAATAATAACTGGACTTCGGGTACTAACAAGGTAGAGGTAACCTTTGAAAAAGCAGAGAACCGTAATGGGGAAGCTGACAAGGCTTGTAAGATTATTACTACAGGTATTGTGTCTACCTGGTTTAGCTGGCACGTAGGTGTATCACAGGTGACAAGTGTATATGCGGAAGATTATATTGCCAATCCGTTTTTCATAGATAGAGGTGATGATTTCTATTATACATTTTGGGCAAAAAGTGATGTAGATGGAACAAAAATGCATATTGGTACTGGCCAGTTATATAATCCGTCAAACGGAGGAAACTGGGATAATGTACCTTATGTGGAGCTTACTACCGAATGGAAACAATATGGTATTTATGTAGAACTTGCCAAATTGGACCTTACTTCGTTTGATATTCAACTCAGAAGTAACGGTATTCGTTATATTGATGATCTGGAAGTTGGGTATGGTGAAATTCCCGAAGGTGTAGGCATCATCAATATTTCTGCTAAGGATACTTTCAATGTTTACTCTAACGATAATGGTATCTCTTTTGAAGGTGCCGAAGGAATGGTTACCGTATTCAATACTTTGGGTTCGGTAGTTGCTCAGAAAGCAGCAAATGGTGGAACTGATAACATCAACCTTGGTAGCGGACTTTATCTTGTGAAGTTGCAGACAGCCGATGGAGAGGTAACCCGTAAGGTAGTAGTTAAATAGGATTCTCTATAGACACGGTATTAAGATACAACCAGGATAATTGAAAAAGATGTGCATCTTTAATTCCACGATAATAGGCAGTAATATTGCCTTGTTGTGAGGATTAAAGATGCACTATTTTTTTTAGAAATTACTTCTTTGCATGCGGGTAGTCAATTGTATAATGCAGTCCGCGGCTCTCTTTTCGCTCCATCGCCTGACGCATGATGAGATATCCCACGTTAATCATGTTACGCAACTCGCAAATTTCTTTAGATGCTACACTGCGTTTGAATAAGCTTTCTGTTTCCTCATAAAGGATATCCAACCGGTCCCATGCACGTTTCAAGCGAAGGTCACTTCGAACGATACCTACATACGTACTCATAATCTGATTCACCTCTTTCATGCTTTGGGTAATCAATACCATCTCTTCGGGCGAACGGGTACCCTCGTCATTCCATTCCGGGATATCCGGATTATAATCATATTGGTCTACTACTTCCAACGTATGTTTGGCAGCTGCGTCGGCATACACAACGGCTTCGATCAGAGAGTTTGAAGCTAAGCGATTGCCACCATGCAAACCTGTACAAGAGCATTCGCCCACCGCATAAAGCCGTTCGATAGACGACTGGGCGTTGAGATCTACCAGGATACCTCCACAGAGATAATGGGCCGCCGGAGCAACCGGAATATACTCTTTTGTAATGTCAATACCTAAGCTGAGGCATTTCTCATAAATGTTCGGGAAGTGCTTCCGGGTCTCTTCGGGATCTTTGTGAGTGACGTCGAGATAGACATGGTCATCGCCCCGGTTTTTCATTTCGTTGTCAATGGCACGTGCTACGATATCGCGCGGAGCCAATGAAAGACGGGGGTCATATTTCTGCATGAACTCTTTACCGTCCATCGTACGGAGTACGGCACCGTAGCCACGCATGGCTTCGGTAATGAGGAAAGAAGGACGGTCGCCCGGATGATAAAGCGCTGTAGGATGAAACTGTACGAACTCCATATCTTTCACCGTTCCCTTGGCACGGTATACCATAGCAATACCGTCTCCGGTAGCTACCAACGGATTGGTAGTTGTCTGGTACACTGCTCCTACCCCACCGGTTGCCATAAGCGTTACCTTTGCCAGGTAGGTATCTACCTTCCCGGTTTTCGGGTCGAGGATATAAGCACCGTAACATTTGATGTCCGGTGTCTGACGTGTGACAGTCACCCCAAGATGATGCTGGGTTAATATCTCAACCGCAAAGTGATTTTCGATTACTGTAATGTTGGGATGGCGTTGTACAGCCTTGATAAGACTGTCCTGAATCTCAGCTCCGGTATTATCTTTGTGATGAAGAATGCGGAATTCCGAATGCCCTCCTTCGCGGTGCAGGTCGAATTCTCCTTCTTCGTTTTTATCGAATTCTACTCCCCAGTTGATAAGTGCTTCGATTTGTGCCGGAGCCTCCCGTACAACTTTTTCTACGGCAGCACGGTCACTTATCCAGTCACCGGCAATCATTGTGTCTTCAATATGCTTATCGAAATTATCTACCAGGAGATTCGTAACGGAGGCCACTCCCCCCTGTGCAAAATAAGTGTTTGCCTCTTCCAAACCGCTCTTACAGATAAGGGCTACTTTTCCTTTGTGTGCCACTTTCAAAGCAAAGCTCATTCCGGCAATACCGGAACCAATGACGAGGAAATCGAACTTTTTAACCATAATCTAAATGTTTATTACCGCAAAACTACAAAATAACTGTTTTCATTGTACTTTTCGTTGCCATTAATTCATAAAATTGCTAACTTGGCAGCAAAAATCTGACAAAATGAACCGAGTTTTCCATGCCCGCATTGCCTGGTATCAATATTTTCTTTTAGTGGTACTGGGAGCAAACGCGTTTGGCTTCCTGTGGTGTAAGTATATTCTGCTTGCTGCTTTTATGATGCTGTTGCTCATTGTGGTGATCGAACAGGTGATTCACACCACCTATACCGTCACGTCACAGGGTGAACTGATTCTTTCTTACGGACGCTTTACACGTAAGAAGACAATTGCTCTCAAAGATATTATCTCTGTGCAAAAGCATCATTCAATGAAGTTCGGCCGTTTCTCGGTAACCGAATATGTATTGATTGAATACGGCAAAGATAAATTTGTATCGGTGATGCCGGTCAAAGAGCGGGAGTTTATGGAGTGGCTGGAGAAGATAAAAAATAACGGTTAGTGGAACTAATTCGAATCATATGAAATACCAGGTAATTATTATTGGCGGCGGTCCTGCGGGCTACACAGCTGCCGAAACAGCCGGCAAAGCCGGACTGAGTGTTTTGCTTTTTGAAAAGCAGAATTTAGGTGGGGTCTGTCTTAACGAAGGATGTATTCCTACCAAGACTTTGCTCTATTCGGCAAAGACGTATGACGGAGCGAAACATGCTTCCAAATATGCTGTAACCGTGCCGGAGGTCTCTTTTGATTTGTCGAAGATAATTGCCCGTAAGAGTAAAGTAGTACGTAAACTGGTATTGGGAGTGAAAGGTAAACTAACTTCCAACAATGTAACGATTGTGCAGGGCATGGCTCAGATTGTGGATAAGAACACGGTTCGTTGTGGTGAAGAGACTTACGAATGTGAGAATCTGATACTTTGTACCGGTTCTGAAACCTTTATTCCTCCTATCGCAGGCATTGATACGGTGAATTACTGGACGCATCGCGATGCGCTTGATAACAAAGAATTACCTACTTCACTGGCTATCGTTGGCGGTGGTGTTATCGGAATGGAGTTTGCCTCTTTCTTCAATAGCCTTGGTGTACAGGTGACAGTGATAGAAATGCTGGATGAGATACTGAACGGAATGGATAAAGAACTTTCTGCCTTGCTTCGTGCCGAATATGCGAAACGAGGTATCCGATTCCTCCTGAGCACGAAGGTTATTTCTCTGTCGCAAAATGAAACAGAAGCTGTAGTCTCTTATGAGAATGCCGAAGGCTCCGGTAGTGTGATTGCAGAAAAGCTACTGATGAGTGTAGGCCGTCGCCCTGTCACCAAAGGTTTCGGACTCGAAAATCTGAAACTGGTATTGACGGAACGCGGGAACGTTGCCGTTAATTCTAAAATGCAGACCTCCGAACCGGGTGTATATGTCTGTGGTGACCTTACAGGCTTTTCGCTGCTTGCCCATACGGCGGTTCGCGAAGCAGAAGTAGCCGTACATACCATTCTTGGTAGGGACGATGTGATGAGTTATCGTGCCATCCCCGGTGTAGTATATACCAATCCGGAGATTGCCGGAGTGGGGCATACTGAAGAAAGTCTGTTGGCAAAAGGTATTCCCTATCACATTGTTAAATTACCCATGGCGTATTCAGGCCGTTTTGTTGCTGAAAATGAAGGTGTGAACGGTATGTGCAAACTATTGATCGGTGAGGATAAAACGATCCTGGGTGCCCATGTACTTGGTAATCCTGCTTCCGAAATTATCACCCTTGCCGGCATGGCAGTAGAGTTGAAACTGACTACTACGGAGTGGAAGAAGATTGTATTCCCCCACCCCACAGTAGCCGAAATATTCAGGGAAGCCCTGTGATTAAGAAACTAAACGTATGCAAAGAATTTTCCTATTCCTTATTTTATCCTCCTGCCTTCCAGTTTTATGGGGGCAGGAGGTTCTCTCTTCCCGCATCAACTCATTGTTGAAAACCTTGCCTGAGGGATCTGAAGTCGGTATATCTGTTTATGATCTTACTGATAAGAAGCCGCTTTATACGTATCGGGATACTAAACTTTCACGCCCGGCATCGACTATGAAGCTGCTGACTGCTATTACTGCCCTTTCCCGTTCGGATGCCGACGAGCCGTTTCGTACCGAGGTCTGGTACAATGGAGTCATAGAGCATGATACTTTGCGTGGAGATTTGTATGTAGTAGGAGGTTTTGATCCCGAATTTGATGAACTTAGTATGGATACGTTAGTAGATGCCATCATCACTTCTCCTTTCTCCGTTATTGATGGGAGGATCTATGGAGATATTTCCATGAAAGACTCCCTTTATTGGGGGAACGGATGGGCATGGGATGATACGCCGGAAGCTTATCAGCCCTATCTTTCTCCGTTGATGTATCACAAAGGAATGGTGACGGTAACAGCTGCTCCGGGTGCAGTTCAGGGAGATACGGCGCGGGTTTCCTGCTATCCGGAGTCCTCTTATTACAGCCTCAGCAATGCAACCCGGACACGTACTCCCTCTGCCGGAAAGTTTACCGTAACCAGGGGATGGCTTGAAAATAAGAACAATATCACGGTCACAGGCAATGTAGAGGGGAGGCGCAGTGCGGATATCAATGTCTTCTCTTCACAGGACTTCTTTATGCATGCTTTTCTTGAAAAGCTCCGCAACAAAGGTATTGAGGTACCTCTAAACTATGCCTTTTCTGTTTTTACTCCCGATAGTTCATCCGTTTGCATGGCGCGTTCGGAGTGCTCTGTACAGGAGGTAGTTACCCAGATAATGAAGGAAAGCGATAACCTGAGTGCAGAGGCCCTGCTTTGTCGTCTGGGGGCACAAGCCACCGGGAAGAAGTATGTCTCGGCCAAAGAGGGTATTGCTGAGATAAAGAAGATGATAAAGCAGCTGGGACACAATCCCGACCATTATAAGATAGCCGATGGGTGTGGACTATCCAACTATGACTACCTCTCTCCTGCCCTTTTGGTCGATTTCCTTAAATTTGCCTATTCCCGTACAGATGTGTTTCAGAAACTCTACAAGGCTCTTCCCATTGCCGGAGTAGACGGAACATTGAAGTATAGAATGCAGCAAGGAAAAGCCTGTAAGAATGTTCATGCCAAGACAGGTTCCTATACAGCAATTAACGCCTTAGCAGGTTATCTGAAGGCTGCTAACGGGCATGAAATAGCCTTTGCCATTATGAATCAGAATGTACTTTCGGCGGCCAAAGCAAGAGAGTTTCAGAACAAAGTGTGTGAGGTGCTTTGTGAGTAGGGGATAAAACTCACTCTGCCGTCTGTCTCTGACAAAGGAATGCCTTGTATTTTTACTGTCGGTCTGTCCATCCCTTGTGGGATTACAATTTCCGCTTTTGTCAGTCTTCCATATTTCCACTCAATCGTTACCTGATAGCCGTTCCTTGCCATCAATCCTTCAATTTTGCCTTCCGGCCATTCGGTAGGCAGGGCAGGTAAAAGGTGTATAAAGTCTTCGTGAGATTGTAATAACATCTCAGCAAAAAGCCCTGAGGTGGCCATTGTAGCGTCTACCTGCATATTTCCCGATTGATTGGACATCATGTTTTCGTAACCACTTTCTTTAATCATCCGGTTGAAAGTTCCGATAGCCTGATTGCCATCGTAAAGTCTGGCCCATAAAGCGGTACGCCATGCCATAGACCAGTTGCCTCCCGTGTGAGGCCATCTGTCGCCAAATTTACCTTTACCCCTCATCTCTAAAGATTTCCGGACAGCCTGGGCCAATGCAGGTGTCCGGGTGTATGATATCCTATTTCCCGGATACAAAGCATAAAGGTGGGCAAGGTGGCGATGATGATCGTGTGGGTTGTCCACATCATCTATCCATTCCTGCAATTGTCCATAGCGTCCTATCTTCAAGGGTAGTAGCTTGTTTTTAGCAATGAGCAGCTTCTGGCGGAATACAGAATCTGTGTTCAGGCATTCTGCTGCTTTGATTACGTGGCTATATAGATCATATACCATTTCTATATCCTGGTAGGCGGGCACGGTAAAAAGTCTTCCTTCCGTTTGCTCACCGTTTGTGGTAGAATATTCTACCGGAGAACCGTTTTTCATTTCAATGCCGTGTTCTGCTGATACCGAAGGGGCAATAATGAAATGTCCCTGATACTCTACCATGTTTTCCAGCCAGAATTCGGCAGCTTCTTTCATAATAGGATATCCTTTTGTTCTGAGATACTCTTTATCTCCGTTGAAGGCATAATGTTCCCACAGGTGCCTGCAATGCCAGGCAGCTCCTGAAGGATAGAGCCCCCACAGGATATCATCACCGGGAACGGTGTGGCCCCATATATTTCCGGTAGAATGGCTCACCCAGCCTTTCGTTCCGTAATATTCGCGGGCTGTTTGTCGTCCGGGTTCTACCAGACCCTCAATCCATTCCAGATAAGCCTCTTCACATTCCGGTAAATGGGTCGGTCCGCATCCCCAATACATCTCCTGGAGATTGATGTTGCTTTGGAAATTTCCGTTCCACGGAGCCTTTTCAAAGGTATTCCATACACCTTGCAGGGTAGAAGGTAGTGTGCCGGGGCGGGAGGCACTTATCAGCAGGTAACGGCTGAGGTTGAACCCTAAAACTTTCAGAGAGGCGTCGTCGGTAAATCCTTTCTGCAATTGTTTCACACGCATATTGGTTGGAAGTTGTTCGGAAGCCGTGTCTCCGGTAAGAGTGAATCTGACCCGATTGTACAAAGTTTGATAATCGGATATATGTGTGTTTTTGACTGTCTCGTAGCCTTTTGTAATGGCTTTTGTTATTACCTTTCCGGTATTTTGTTGCGGGTTCTCTCCTTTATATAGGGGGTATACAGGAGCATATTCAGTGTCGACCGCATAGAATACAGTGGCTTCATTGGCTTTTTCTACTACAATCCGTTGATGGGCTACTTTGACACTTCCGCCTTGCTGAACAATTTTAATACGAATGGTATAGCTTAATCCGTTTTTCCGGATGATTCCATTGAAAGTAAGTCCATTCTCACTTTCTATGACTTCTTCGGGCGGATAGACGAGTGAATGGGAAAGAGAGAAACTGATCTTCCCTGCTTTATCGGCCGTGAAATGAAGTGCCATCAATTTATCAGGATAGCTGCAGAAATACTCACGGTTAAACTGTACACCTCCCTGTGTATATTCAACGAAACCACGGGATGTGGATAGATCGATGCCGCGCAGGTAATTTTGTACGGGTTGTTTGTTTTTGCCAAAGTCAATCCACAGATTACCCACCATTGAAAAATAGCCATAGTTAGTATAATCTCCGGTCATGTAGATACGGGAGAGGGAATCGGCTTCAGCAAACCGGCGCTCTACTATTAACTGCCGGATAGTGGCTATCTTGTCCTTACCTCCTTTGATTATTCCGTAATTAAAATCGGGGGCAGCATGAGGACCTCCTGCCCAGAATGTCTTTTCAGCGATATCCAAACGTTCCTTCTCTACCTCTCCGTAAAAAGAGGCCCCCATATAACCATTACCGATATGTAAAGCCTGTTCGGACCAGCTTTTGGCCGGATAGCGAAACCATACTGTCTCATTGGGGGATAAGCATTCATTAGTTGCATACAGGCGTATTGGTAAGGTGGCAAGAAAAGCCATTATCGGGAGTAGCAGAAGAATTTTGTGCTTCATAATATCTGTATTTACCGGAAATCTACCGAAGAGAAAGTGGGTGTGTCAGAAGTTTTTCACCACAGAGTTTATCTTTATTGAAACGCAGATGAACACAGATGAACGCAGATTAAAAGACTGTAGTTCTTTATCATATATTTGTTTTCCTTTGCGAAAATCTGCGTTCATCTGCGTTTCAATCAGATAAATAATACTTTGTGAAACTCCGTGTTACTCTGTGGTGAGTTTTAATATCTGCCAAAAAGAGCGAAAAGGTTTACTTCTTTACAACTCTAAAGCTTGCCACTTCTGATTCACATTGAATTTTCACTATATAGCAACCGGTAGAAAGGCTGTTAAGGTGAACAGACCGTACGCCGGAAGCTAAATTTATGTTTTTCAATGCCTGTCCCATCATATTGTAAACAGTGACTGTAACATTGGCTCCGTCATTGTCTTTTAAGTTGATGAACAATTCATCTTCCACAGCAGTAGGGTAAACGGATATGTTACCATTGGACTGGTTCTTGCTGATTCCTGTTCCTTGATAGGTAGAATCGTAGAATTCGCGAATCAATCCGTATGCCTGGTCTTCCATACCTGCATCCTGACCCAATGCCCAGATACCAATACCTTTGAAGCCGCCTTTGGTAGTATAGTCATATTTTAAGCGGAGGCTCTGGAGATCCTCGGCATAAGCCACCATATTGGCACCGTCTTCGGTATATTTATAAACATTACATTTTGCTGCGTCATCCCAAGTGATATCATTATCTTTGGCATACTTGGGTACATCACCTAAAGTGGCTGTTCCGAATTTTGATCCGTTCTTGTAGATATTACCATAGTAGGGCCATGCGATAACAATGTCAGATGCGGGAATGTCGATATCCAGCCAGAACTGCTTGATTCTTCTTTGTGCATCATTCAACGGGCAAGTGAATGTTTGTCCGATGTTGTACATCATGATAGTGAGGTAGTCGGCACTTTTGAGCATTCCTTTGAAATCCCATTCATTGCTTTCATTTCCCGGATAGGTAGCAATAGAGAGTTCGAAATCCGGATTGATTTTGTCGAGCTCTTCTTTTATATATTTAGCCAGTTCATTATATTTTGCACCGTGATTGGGGACGGAGTTGTAAAACTCTTCAATATCCATATTAATACCATCCAGGTTGTATTTGTCAACAAACTTAGCTATGGCAACGGCTGCAGCACGCATCTTTTGTGAATCGCTAAACAGATCTACATAGAAAGCTGTATTTCCACCGTCGCGAACATTACCGGTGATGGCAGCCAATACTTTCACACCATTTTTGTGCGCTGCATTGATAAAGTCAATCCAGGGCCATTTCAGGTCGATACCTTTATCTTCGAAGGTGGGGGTATAACCTCCCTTGTCGATTTCAAAACCAATAGGAGCAATATGAGTGAGGCCTTTCCAGTCTACTTTGTCAATAGTAGTAACACTGAACCAGGGGAACCAGCCGAATACTATCTTATTGTTATAGTCAGTACACTTCTGTGTATAAGCTGCCGCATCGAGCTTGTTGATTTGGCGGATTGTCATATCACCGTCCGGATCAGAAGATTCAGGAACTACATCTTTTCCATTACTGAAGTACAGTTTGGTGATTTGTCCGTCCAGTTTATTTCCGTCAGTAGCAGTCGGTTTCAACCGGATGGCTACGATAAAGAAGTTATTTCCTACACTAAGCGGCTGTTTGCCTGCGTTATCTCCATCACGTAACTCCAGTTTGCCGGTACCCGGGCGAAGTGCCTGATAGTTCATTGTGAGTGATTCGTCTGTGATCTGTGCTTTGTCACCGGCATAGTACACATTAATAGTGGCAATATCAGTCAGTTTGGTTGTACCGTTCAGCGAGAAGTCCAGTCCGGTGAGTGCCAGTTCGCCTGCACCAACGGTGTTTACTTTCAGAGTAAGCAATTCAATATTATCTTCTTTCGCATAGGCATTACCTGTTTTCTGAGAAACCATACTGCTTTCGATAGTCATTTCGCCTACTTCTTCAAAGATCTTCAAGTCGATGTTTTTTACTTCAGCTTCCGTTGCTTTAAAAGTAGCCGGATAAGCACCTTGTAAATCGGGAACATTGGTATCTGTTACATTCTGGAAATCATAATAGGCCACTAAGTTGGCTTTATCCGGGTGTGTATCGAGTACTTTATAGCTTTTCCATTTAGATATGGTCTCAAGGCTGAGAGACTTGTTCCATACTCTGACTTCATCGTAGCAGGCAAGAGAAGCGCCACCCAATACGAATGACGCGTCAATGTCACCTGTGGTAGGTTTGAAGAAAGCATTAGAGAAAGACTGGCGGATACCGTCGATATAGAGAATGATAACTCCTTCGTCGGTGCTTGATTTTGTTCCGTCATACACTAAGGCTACATGGTGCCAGCCACTTTTCGGATAGCATCCGGCAGATGTTTGTGCATAAGCACCGTCTCCGTTAGCCTGCATAACGTAGATCTGTCCATTCTTTTCTACCTGCACTTTAATACGGTTACGCTCGTCGGGTTGCTCTTTTTTGAAGATAATGAAACGATCGGCCAGTTCGTCCAGGGTTATATTCACCCATGCCTCTATGGTGTAGGCTCCGGCTTTGTTGAGCTGTGTGATATCTCCGCAATCCAGATAAGCATTTCCGGAATTTACGTTCAACTTGAAACCTTTGTTACCTGTCGTTTGGGCAGATACATTGAGAATGCCTAACAAAAACAGCAGGCATAAAAACAAATTCTTTTTCATTTGGTATTTATTTTAAATTAAACAAAGTTTATTCTTCAGGACTGTTAGGGTCGTATATCTCGAATACCCCCGATTCGGTAGTAGGGCTGTCTACCACTTTGTTGTCGGTAGCAATGGCTTTTACTACCAGTCTGTATTTTCCTCCCGGCACAATCGGATCACCGTCATAATCTACATTGAATCCTTCACTGAAGCGGAAAGAACATTGATTTTTGAACTCTTTCTGGTTCGGGTCTTTCTGAGGATACGTTACCTGAAAAGCCCTGTCGGTATGTTTCATGGCCTCTTCGGCATAGAGGGTGCTTTTTTCTTTGATTACCCAGAAGTTAATATTCTGTATCCGGGTGGTATCCCCTTTGAAGAAATAGGTTACTTTTATATCAGAAAGTTTACTTTCCGTACCCACATTCCATGTGCGTATGTTCCATACATACAGATAACTGTCTTTTTTTGAGAAGTCATCTTCGTTCTTGTCACAAGCAATGAATGAGAGAGTCATTAAAAGCAGAAGTAGCTTGAATGTTGATTTCATATCGCTTTTATTTTTTAGTAGTTTCATATCCTGGATTCTGTTCCAAATTTGAGTTCTTTATAATCTCTGTCTGAGGGATAGGGCAAAGGTTATGGGCTTCACTAATGTATTCACCTCCCTTTGAGTTAATCTCTTTACTGATTCTTTTTACCGTCTCTACAAGTATTCCCCAACGCACAAGATCGAATCGGCGATGTCCCTCATAGCATAATTCGCGGGCACGTTCATCACGAATGAGAGATTGAAATTGTTTGTAATCCAACTCTTCTATCTCATCTACCCCTGCCCGTTCGCGAATTTCATTGATTGCGTCATAAGCCTCTTGGGTAGGCGCTCCTTTCCATTCGTTTAGTGCTTCGGCATACATGAGAAGAACGTCTGCATAGCGGAATACGGGGAAGTTCAGTCCGTCGTGGTCAAGCATTTGTTTACCGGTTCTGTCCCAGTATTTAATGATGGCGATACGGCTGTCTTTGAAAGCCTGTCCCCGCCAGGTCTTGGCCAGATTGTGTTCAAGGCGCAGGTCCCATTCATCGTATTTATCATAGAAGGAAGTGGGGGCCGAACTTCCTCCCAAACCATTGAACTTGTCCCATTCTTCTTTGCTCGGACCCAGGTACCACAACATACGGGCCGAGAAGTCGGTATAGTCAGCATTGAACTGAATAGAGAAGATGTGTTCCTGCTGGTTCTCGAATGCCTGTGAGAAGATGTCGCTATAGTTGTCGAACAGTTTATATTTGTTCAGGCCCATGATTTGCTCACAGGTCTTTGCTGCGTTTTCCCATTGTTCTTGCAGTAAGTACATTTTTGCCAACAGGGTAAGTGCGGTTCCTTTACTGGCTCTTGCTACGATGGCAGGGCTTTTCTCCAAGATGTCCGATACTTCGGTGAGTTCATCAATGATGAAATTTGAAAGTTCTTCCCGCGTGGCTCTCTTTATATTCTTTACCTGATCCAGCGAAGTTATCTCATCTTTCAATAAAGGTACGCCTCCCCAGTAAGTCAATGCATGATAATAGTAGAAAGCACGTAGAAAACGGGCTTCTGCCAGCAGTGAAGTACGGCGGGTCTCATCAAAGGTTGATTGCTTTATGCGGCTTATGGTTGTGTTGCAAGCGCCGATTGCCTGATAAGTGGTGAGCCACCAGTCACTCCACCGGTTTTCACCGGAAGTCCATTGATAATTGGCTGAGCCACCTGCACTACCGGATATATCGGTACCTTCAAAGGCAAAGCACCATCTGTCCTGACTGTAATATCCTGTTCCGTTGAGGAAACTGTAACATCCGGATACGGCAGCTTCTGCCCCGTCTGCCGTTTCAAACAGTTTACCGACGCTGAGTTGTGATATAGGTGTTTTATCGAGCATGTCCAGGCACGAGCTGCAAGTAGCAGTCAGGATGCACAGTGCCATTATCTTTAGTTTTTTCATGATTCTTTTCATTATAATGTGATTTTAAAGCCAAAAGTATAAGTTCTCGCTGAGGGATAAGCGGTAAAGTCCATACCCCGTAGCACGTTGGCCGAATAGACCTTATAACCGCCTTCTTTTCCGGTATTTACCTCCGGATCGTATCCTTTGTATGAGGTGAACGTGAACAGATTGGTACCGGTAACGTAACATTGCAGTTCCTGAATCGTCTTATTCTTTTTCCAGCTCTTAACCGGGAAGTTGTAATACAGGCTGATACTCTTTATCTTCAGATGTGAACCATCATGAATCATGTAGGTAGAAGGCTGGTATTCGTCATTGGAATAGAGTTTAGGATAATTTCCGTTGGGATTGTCGAGTGACCAGAAGTTCTTTACCCGTTTGTACTGATTTACAAACCGGGGATCGACTGTGGCATACAGGAAATCACCTCCTGCAAGTATGTCATTTCCATACGTTCCCTGTAAAAATACACTCAGAGTGAAATTCTTGTAAGTGAACGTATTGTTGATACCTCCAAAGAAATCGGGATTCGGGTCGCCGATGGTTGTCTGGTCTTCAATGGAAACCACGCCATCCCCATTAATATCCCGGTAGATCTTTTGTCCGAGTGAAGCGTTCGGCTCATTGCCGGCTTCAATCTGTGCACGTGAGCGGTAAATACCGTCCATAATATAGCCATAGAATACTCCGACGGGCTGGCCTACCTTTAACCAGGAGTAAGGATGGGTACCCAAACCCGGACGGAAGGTGTATTCAAAATCTTTATCCGGTCCCATCGCTAAGACTTTATTTTTATTTGTAGAGATATTAAATTCGGTAGACCATGTGAAGTCTTTTGTAGCGATATTGGTAGTACGGATCATAAGTTCTACTCCCTTATTTGAGATTTTACCTACATTCATGAAACCATTCTTGAATCCTGAGATATAGGGGAACTCCACATCCAGTAAAAGATCTTTGGTTCTTTTAGAATAAAAGTCAAGTTCTATATTCAAACGTGAATTGAAGAAAGAAGCCTCCACACCAAAATCGAACTGAGCCGTTGTCTCCCATTTCAGTTTGTCATTTCCTAAACGATCGGGGATGTATCCGATTTGCGGAATGTCGCCTAACATCACATTTTGTTGTTTCATCAACGGTAATGTCTGGTACAGTGCAATATCCTGATTTCCGGAAAGACCATAACTGAATCTCAGTTTCAGGTTATTCAGTTTGGAAAAGCGCTTCATGAACTTCTCTTCCGAGAGTCTCCATCCCAACGCTACGGAAGGGAAGAAAGCAAACTGGTTATCTTTGCCTAAACGGGATGAACCATCGTATCTGCCTACAAGCGAGAGCAGGTAACGATCGTGAATAGAGTAGTTGATACGTCCCAGATACGATATGATGGCCCATTCGGAAGCAGAGCTGCCTATCTGGCGGGTTTTGGTTTCTGCATCGGAGAGATTGTTCCAGTCCAACAAGTCATTGGTGAAGTTTTTCCCGTACAGGTTTAGTCCTTCGTCACGTCCGAATTGTAAAGTATATCCTCCTAAGACAGTCAGGTGGTGTCCTTCGGCTATCTCTTTCATATAGTTGGCCGTGTTTTCCCATAAGATAGAATAACCTTCCCCCTGATTGATCCACGCTTCACCTTTGGTTTTATTCTGCATCATGGTTGGGAGTGAACCGGGTTTGTATTCATTCGTTTTACTGGTGCTGGCGTTCAATCCTAAAGAAGTTTTGAACTTCAATCCTTTTATGGCTTCCCAGTCTGCAAATATACCTGCATAGACAGTGGTCGATGCTTCTTCTTTTTTACGCAGGTTAAGCTGTGCTACTACGTTGTCAATCTTGTTGCTTACCACACGTGAAGGGCTGTCTGCTGCATACGAACCGTCCTCATTATAAATAGGCATGGTCGGAGGAGTTGCCAGAGCCGAGCTTTGGTAATCAAATCCTCCCAAACTTACCAGATTGGGTTTTCTGGACGAGTGGGAAAATTGGAAATTAGCCCCGATATTTATCTTATCACCTATCTTTCTGTCCAAGTTGAGGCGGGTCTGATAACGTCTGATTCCGGATCTTTTGATGACACCTTCCTGATCGAACATACTCAATGATAAATAGTAACGGGTGTCTTTACTTCCTCCCGAAGCTGCTACCTGATAATTCTGCATCAGAGCCATTTGGAGTATTTCCTCCTGCCAGTCGGTACCTTTTTCATAGATACTGGGATTCTCAATAGAAGGCTCTTGTCCGGCAGCCACATCCTGTTGATTCAGCATTTCGGCATATTCACGCGCATTGAGCATTTCCAACCGTTTGGCAACATGCTGGATACCGACGTAAGCATTCACTGTAACATTGTTACCACCTTCGGTTCCTCTTTTAGTAGTAATGATAACCACACCATTGGCACCTCTGGCACCATAAATAGAAGTAGCTGCGGCATCTTTCAGAATCTCTATTGATTCTATATCATTGGGGTCAATCAGGTTCAGGTCGCCTGCACCGATAAATCCGTCTACAACATACAAAGGCTGATTACTTGCCGAAATAGAGTTACCACCACGGATCAGGATATTGGTAGCTGCACCCGGTTCACCGGAAGTGTTAGTGACGTGTACACCCGATACTTTACCGGTCAGTGCCTGGTCCAGACGAATCGTAGGTACATTGTTTATATCCTTTTCTCCGATGCGGGCTACAGAACCTGTCAGATCTCTTTTTCTCATCACACCGTAGCCGATGGCCACTACTTCATTCAACATTTGGCTATCTTCATCCAGCAGTACATTGACTACCGTTTTGTCTTTTACTCTTATATCCTTTTGTTTGTAACCGATGTAAGAGAACTGAAGTTCGGAATTCTTGTTTTTCAGCTGGATTGAGTAGTTACCGTCCATATCGGTCGTTGTACCTTCATTACCATTTTTAACCCGGATGGTAACTCCCACAAGTGGTTCGTTGGTAGCATCTGTAACCTTTCCTTTGATGATGACCGGTTTGCTTGCCGCTACCTGTTGCTGTGGAATGATGACTACTGATTTGGATTGTATGCTAAAGCTTAATCCTCTTGGAGTGAGTACCACTTTGAGAACTTCCAACAGGTCTTTGTTTTGTGCAGAAACCGTTATATCCTTCCGGTTGTCCAATACTCCTTCGCGATAAGAGAAAGAGTAATCGGTTTTGTGTTCTATTTCATTAAAGAACTGCTTCAATGTGGCATTGTTAAGTGAGAGAGAAATCTTTTGCTCCTGGGCATTAATGGTGGATACGAATCCGGTCATTAACAATAGAAGCAGTATTATGCGAAATTTTCTTGTACTCATAATGATTTTAAGTATTTTATCATAAGTGATTTTCAGGTGTTTTTACTTGTTAGTCAGATGTCTCGTTTTTCTTTGTCCTTGTCCGTTCTGTAAGTAGTACACCGATTGGCTTTATTTGTAACATCTCTTTTTTTATGTTTTATAACATACTACTTTTTATTTCGTCACTCTCTTTTTCAGCTCCTCGATTGTAACATCAACCTGTCTGCCTGCTTGTGTCTGTCCCTTGTAAGTGACTACACGGAGCATCGATGCATTTTTAGGAACAGAAAGTGTATCTGTATACATATTGGAGTAGACATCAGGGATTGTATTGTCGAATGTATAGAACAGGCTTAGCCCCTCTACTTCTGTCTTTAGTTCTATTTTCAGTTCGTTCTTTTTATCCCGGTGCGGACAGATTATCGGATCATAAATGCTGCGGGCATAGTTAACTCCGGATTGATCGAATCGCTCAAATTGTTGTTCTACCCTGTGGACAAAGAATTTCCAGTTACGTAACCGGGCATCGGTCCATAATGTCTCGGATATAGCTAAAGCACGGGGCCAGACCATGTATTCCACCTGACGGTAGTGAGGTACGGATTCCGTCCAGAGGTTTCCTTGTCCGCCCATTACTAAAGACGGATTTATGCTGTCAGGGATAAGCTGATATTTGTAGCAGTCCTGCAGGCGAAGCATAGCGTAAGTGTTCGGTTCAACTGTCGGGTCTCCCTGATAGAAATCCAGATAGCAATGATCGCTCGGAGTCATAATAACCGAATGTCCTTGGCGGGCAGCTTCCGCACCTCCCTTTATACCTCTCCATGACATTACAATTGCTTCCGGAGCTAAACCACCTTCCAGTATCTCATCCCATCCGATAACCTGTTTCCCTTTTTTCTGAACCATGTTGGCCACTCGTTTTATAAAGTAGCTTTGCAGTTCTTCCGAATTTTTCAGATGTTCTTTTTGTTTTCGCATCCGGCATTTGGGACATCTCTCCCAGAAGCCCTTATAGCATTCATCGCCTCCGATATGTATGTATGGGGAAGGAAAAAGGCGGGCAACTTCAGAGAATACAGTATCAAGAACTTCAAATGTCCGTTCATTGCCTGCACACAAGGAGTTTTCCGTTTTTGTATAGAATGTATTTCCTACATTCACATGAAAAGGACCACCCGTACAGGAAATCTCAGGATATGCCGACAGGGCAGCCATACTGTGTCCGGGTATATCTATTTCGGGCACTATCGTAATATAGCGTTTCCGGGCATAGTCTACAACCTCCCGGATGTCTTCCGGAGTATAAAACCCTCCATAGCTCAAAGAGTCGGTAGAAAGTTGTGGTTCTCTTTCCCACCAGTTACCTACCCGGGGAGCTCTCCATGCACCGATATTGGTCAGTTCAGGCAGTGATTTTATTTCAAGTCTCCACCCCTGATCATCGGTCAGATGCCAGTGAAACACATTATACTTGTATTCTGCCATTTGGTCTATGAACCGCTTCACTTCCTGTTTGGTAAAGAAGTGCCGGCTAACGTCAAGCATCAGCCCGCGCCATGCGAACTGAGGTTTATCGGTGATTTCTACACAATTGATGTACCATGTTTTCTGTGGCTGCACTGTTTTCGATTTTATCTCCGGAGGGAGTAGTTGAAGAACAGATTGTATGCCGTTGAATATACCATGATGCCTGTATGCACTCAGCACGAGTTTCCCGGAGGATACGGACAACTGATATCCCTCCTCTCCCAACTCTTTATAATCGCCTAATTGAAAGAGTATTGTTCCGGAGTCACCAATCGGTAAAGAGAATCCGGTAGCATCACTGGTCTTTTCGTTGAAGTATTCCGCCAGAGCTACCATTGCCGTGTCAGAAGTATCTATTCCGATCGTTGTTTGGCCGTTCATACAGAAACTTCCCGGTTTGAGCTCATAGTTGTTTGGCAGAGGAATAATCTGTATAGACTCGTTGGGTATGTTCTCTTCCGGGCTTTTGCAACTTACGCATCCCAGCAGGAAGAGGAATAGAAAGAGATTGATAAGTTTCATTCTTTTGCTTTTTTAGATATGTATTTGGCTTTACCTGTTTGCATATATTCCCAGACTCCTTTCACCCATGAATCCACGCGTGCTTTTTCTGCCGGACTATCTGCCAACGATTGTGCTTTACGGATATATCCTTCCAGTTCCTTCATTACCCGGTCTGTTCCGAGGTACTCCCATGCTATTGCTTCTGTCTGGTGAAACTGTGCATCTTTAGTCTGAATGTCCAGCGGATAATTTTTGGAATCACTGTATACCTGTTCTATTTTGTCATAGAAGTCGCGCATGGGGCGGGCTGCTTTACCAAAATAAGAGGTGAAGAATTCATTTAGCAGGTGGTCTATGTCTAATGCCGGATTATCATAGAGTTTCATGGTGGCATAGAAATCAAACTGCTCTCCTATTCCACAAAGGAATATGCCTCGTACACCATCCCGGGCGTACATTTTTGTTTCTTCGGCCACTTGGTGGATACTGAAGCCGGGAAATACGTTGAACCCCTGTACCAGTCCGCGTTCGGTTGGGAAACACAGGTAATTCCACAGATAGACGGGGCGATGGCTCTTCCTGCTTTCTTCAATCCAGTCTTTGTAGAAATCAGCTTCATTCTCTTTCATCTTTGGTGCCCAATAGTTGCGTGGGTGAAGGCAAGGGGCTACCGATATGTTATCTTCCAGTTCTATATCTTCAGGCAGATAAGCATATACATGATAGGCCAGGGCGGCTATTTTTTTTCCGGGATGCGTTTTCTTTACCTCTTTAGCCACATTATTGATGAAGGTCCACAGGTAATGGGTGGCAGTACCGCAATTGAAGTGTTCTCCCCGGATATTATCTTTATCAATAGCCAGTTGCCGACTGCATTCTTCACATTGGCACCAGTTGGCATTGTCGAGCGGAACCACTGCAAAATAGTCTCCTAAAGCTATTTGTTCACCTTTCAGGGGCTGCCCGTCAAAATAGTCGCGGGCATCTTTGGCCACCTGTTTGATAAATGCCTGATTGGTGTAACAGAACTGACGTTCGTGAGGCCCTCCGGTACGTCCGACGGCAAAATATTCGGGATGATAACCCTCGAAGAGTTCCGGACGATCCGGATTCTTTTGAAGGAAACGGTCCTGATAAGCTGTGAAAGCATGATTGGCAGCCCATTTCTCTCCGCCAAACCGGATTCTTCTGAGGAATAGTTGGGTCATCTCCGGTGTAGCTTCAAAATATTGTTCTTTCATCATCGGCCAATCAAAAGAATAGCTACTGTCTCTGTATTTGATTGCAGGAGAACGCATCACTCGGGTTGGAGCCAGTTTCAGTTGCTTCTGTCTGGGAACAATCACATTTAGTGGAGCCGGACCATAGAAACGGACACCCAGATAGTTCTCAACGAAGTCATATACAGCATAACAAGTTCCTTGTGCATCATAAATAGATGGTAGCGTCAACTCTACGTTGGCCGATGAATTACCCGTCAGCTTTGAGTAGTTAATTTTTAACCGGTCTTTTGAGGGTGTTATACCGTTGTTATCGCGTCCCCCATCACCATCATAGTTTTCGTCCTGTCCCATCAGAACGATTGTTTCCGGAGTGATTTGTATCAGATATTCCTGCGGTTCAAAGTGTATTTTATCCGTATATTCACTGTTACCCACATAGATAATCCCGGTGGGTCCTGATGGTAACTCATTCACTATGGGTACGTGTATCCCCAATGATTGTTTTACGAAATATTGCAGTTCGTGTGCTGCAAGCAGTGCCGGTGATGAAGCGTGTTTACCTGTCAGTATCACGGTTCGGCCTTCTTCTATCACAAAGGCTTTCCGCGCCGAACAAAGGATCGGCAACATCAGTAAGGCGATATACATTATTATTTTCTTCATAAGCATTTTTTGTTTAAAAAAGGGCATAACAATGGCTTGGAGCCAACCTGAGAAGGCTCCCTGTCAATTGAATTGATTAAAACGAATTTGGATATTAAGAAACTGTTTTGATAATTTTTATCAGTTTCTTAAAAAAAGACGGAACGGTGGAGGACGAAAGGATTTTTTTAATCGGTATTTTTCATATGCTTTTTTGTTTTTAGATTATGTATATGTCATTATTCTCTATTTTAAATTTCAGGTTATAGTGCATGCGCAATATATTCATCATTTCCTGGATGGAAATCATCTTGAATTGTCCTGTGAAGTTATCGTTCACTAAGCTTTCTTTGTCGTAGTGCATTGTTACTCCATACCAGCGTTCTATTTTCCGGAAAACCTCTTCCAACGGTTCTGCACTGAATGCAAGTATACCTTGTTTCCAGGCCAGTTCGGTATCTCCCTCCATGATGGAGATAGTACCTTGCCGATCGCTTCTGGAATAGATAAACTTCTGTGAAGGCGTCAGATAAACAGGCTTAGACGGACAGCCCTGCATCGTCAGTTTCACTTTTCCTTCCATAAGTGCGGTTTCTACAATATTCTCATCATTGTAAACCGAGACATTAAAAGAAGTTCCCAATACCTCTACATCGAAAACGGACGTTTTCACAATGAAAGGCTTCTCCTTATTGGGAGTGACCTCAAAAAAGGCTTCTCCTTCCAGAACCACCTCTCGCAACTTACCATTAAAGTCCGGAGTATAAGTCAGTTTAGATTCACTGTTCAAATGAACAATTGTTCCATCAGGCAGTGTAATACCGGCTCGTTGTCCTTTGTTGACAGATACGATATTGGGTATCTGCTTGTAATGGTCCATTTCCTTATAGAAATAAACCGTAGAGATGATTAATATGGGTATCAGAATAGAAGCTGCAATGGTCGACACCCGTTTGAACCAGATGCGTCTTATGTCCTTCTTTATCTTTTCGTCAATCTGTTTCCGGGTCCGTTCTTTCGCAGCCCGGGGCATAACGTGGATATTCAGGTCTTTTTGCCAGCACTCATTTAGCATATCCCCGACACTGCTATCAGAATCATTCTGAATCTGCTGTTGCAATTCATTATATTCTTCTTCGCTGATGCTGCCGCGAATATATTTTTCAAGTATATTATTCTGTTTCTCCATAATCAATCCTGTCCGTTTATAAGTGATACACAGAAATACGAATCATGTAACACATGTATCCTTTGTTATTAACTTTTTTTAGATTTACCACTGACTCATAAAAAAGAGAGCGAAAGAAAAACCGATTCTGATAAGCTCTTCTCTAAGTACTTTGAGTGCGCTACTTAATTGATTTCTGACAGATTGTTCAGAGATGCCAAGTTTCAAAGCAATTTCCTGATTTGACAATCCTTCTTCTTTACTCATTTCGAATATCATTTTTTGCCGTTTACTCAGTTTGTCTTTGGACTGGAGAACCTGTTCATTCAACTCATTGAAGTTAAACTCACTTTCTGTGGAGTTTTCTCCTCTTTCCGTCGCATCCAGTTGAGTTATGTATTCGTCATAAGAAAGCAAGGTGAGCCGGTTTCTCAGGTCGTTCAGGAATTTATTTTTGGCAATAGTGAAGAGAAACGAACGAAAAGAATATTCGGGAGATAAGTGTTCCCGCATCTGCCAGATTTTTAAAAAGACTTCCTGCACAATTTCCTCTGCCATCTCCGACGAATGTGTCAGATTGTAAGCAAAGCCATACAATCTATCTGCATAAAGGTCATATAATCTGTTGAAATCAGAATATGAGCCTTTCTGTAGACCTATAATGTATTTTTTATCCATACGCAGAGAGTGTTTTTGATAGTACGGGCCAAAGTTATGGAAATATATTATAAAGGAAATAAATTCGATTGAGAATTATAATGTTGCTCGCATTAAAAAATCGAATTGATACAGGTGTATACTGTCGGTTACCTCATTTTCTATGTTGAATTTGTCCAGACTGGCAACATATTCAGGATAGTTTTATTGGAACAATATACTTCTACTATTGTTTCTTCAACAGATATAATCTGATTTATGCGCTATATAATTAATTATCAAATTTGATAATTAATTATATAGTGTATGTTATCATTAAGATTAAAATTCTTATCTTTGCAAAAAGATAACGAATTACATGAATATCTATACAGAAGATGAAGCGTTAATTGAGTTGTTGGAAGAGGGTTGCACCAATGACAAAAGATACAAGAAACTTCCTAAGGATGTAATTAAAGGTTATATAAAAGCATATAATCATTTAAGAGCAGCCACAAGAATTGAAGATTTGTTTAGAGTCGGAAGTTTGCATTATGAGCGATTGAAAGGTAATCTAAAAGACCTTGAATCGGTTAGGTGTACCGGGCGTTGGAGATTAATATTCAAAAGCTCTGCAATAGACGGTTCATTGATAATAACTGAAATAGAATTAATAGAAATATCCAATCATTATGGCGACTAAAATTAAATTAAACAATTGTGTACCTTGTATTGCTATTCATCCAGGTGAAATCATAAAGGATGAATTGGAAGCAAGAGAGATGAAGCAAAAAGAGTTAGCTTCACTTATGGGCATGCCTACCTCTGTACTCAATGATATTATAAAGGGACGCCGTGCCGTAACACCCGAAGTCTCAGTTTTACTACAGGAGATTTTAGGTATAGATGCTTCGTATTGGTTGTCGTTACAAAACCAATATGATATAGACCAGGTAAATATTAATGCAAAGATAATAGAACGTAAAAAAAATATTGAGATATGGAAAGTAATATCTCAGTATTGTTCTGTTAAATGCTTTGAGAAATTAGGTATTATAGGAGTCAAAATAGCTGAGAACATACAAACGATTTATTCAATATTTGGCATAAGTTCTGTTGAGGAGTTAATAGCTTCCTTCTCGTCAGAAAAAGAACTTTCTTATTTTAAAAAATCGGAACGACTGAATAGTGACCCTATTAATATTTTCTCATGGAAACATTTTGCTTTCTATCAAAGTTCACAAATGCCCGATGTCGCTGATTTTAATAAAGATAACTTGGATGGACTTGTGCGAGAACTGAATCAAGTATTTGTTGTGAATACAAATACCATTGATAGAACTAAAGAGATTTTAGCACGTTATGGAATTAAATTTATTGTGGTGCCTAAATTTGATAAAACACCTATTGATGGTTTCTCTTTTTGGCAAGGTAAGAATCCAACAGTTGTATTAACTTTGCGATTAAATAAGATTGATAATTATGCTTTTGCTTTATTGCATGAGATATATCATGTTTATGAGCATCTCTTTAACAACAGAGAACAAAGATATATTGCCATAGAAGGAGTCGAAACGGATAAATGCGAAGAAGATGCCAACAAATTTGCGAAATATTCTCTGATTAGTAAAGATATCTGGAGTGCATTCTTAAAACAGCATTCTCTGATTTCTCCATTTGCCATGCAGATGAAAATAAAGCAATTTGCCCATCAACATAATATAAATGAAGCTATCGTTTTAGGCTTCTATCAACATGACGTTAATTTGTACTCCATCAAAAGTACAATATCACGAGAGATAAAATAGCCTTTGCCGTAGGGATATTCAGTAAATATCTTATTTTTCTCACCTTATGAGGAGCAAAGACCATTTTATTATGGTCTTTGCTCCTCATTTTTTAGTTTGTTCCTCTTTTAGTCTAAAAGGATCACACAGAATGACGTGGATTTTATAACTGCATAGCCTTTTAATCCGTACAATTCCGTGTCTGAAATTTATTTATTGTAGGATTATATCTACTTACAATTTGACAAAGTGACATTCCTGATCCTTTAGAATCCTCTAATTAAGGGAAGGTTTCTTGCAAGTGATAAAAATCTTCGGCATTTTCGGCTTTTATTATTCTTATTTGTACGGTATATGGAGAAAAATCTAACAAAAATATCTTGTTCTTTTGATATTTATTACACAATTTATCTTTATGAGTTTATTTAATTATACTTTTAATAGTTGTGATCGGGGTGGGTTTTACTTTCAGTTAGCGTCCGAAAACGTCTTTTTAGGCGGTTTTATTTTTTCTCGTAGAGTCTCGAGTCGTTTCTCTACGAGGTTCGAGTTGTTCCTCGTAGAGGAACCGGACTTATCATACCGGGAAAATTAGGATAACACGCCGAATAAATGTGCATGATTATCCAATTAAAGAAAGATTATGCGATAGAATACGCATAATAATTGATATTGTTATGCATTTTATTCTCTAATTGCAGTAATAATTAGAATAAGGGTGTCATGAAAATCAGCCAGATAGGAACAAAAAGACAGGATAACTGCATTTTTCGAAACATTTATTAATCCCATCACAATATTGCATTCAATGCCATTAATACCGGCTCGTCAGTCCATTCGAATTCCGTTTTTAACCTAAATAGCCAACGAACTATAAGATTGTACACTTTTACCATGCAATATTGTACACTCTTGTCATATAAGATTGTACATTCTTGTATAACAAAAGTGTACAATCTTATAAGTCTTGATTATCAGTCTGTTGCAAGTGCGTGGCCTTGTAAAGTAGATGAAGTGGTGTATGTCTTTCGGTGTCTTTTATTTTAATTCGTTTCCTTTACCTATTCATGAAAGAACAATATACCTCTGGCTATTCTTTCTAATTCTCATATTTATTGATTTGTAAAAAAAATGTTTTATTTTTATTGGTCAATTATAGAACTACTTCCTAAAACCAATAGGATTACGAGGTTTAGATTGTTTCTTCTTGTCTGCCAACTGTGAGAGTGCAAGGTAAACGTTATCGAATTCTTTACGGTTATCCTCAGATAAATCATTAATGGCTTCTAACGTTTCTTCTCCCAGCCTTTCTATCATAGCAAATGCTTTCACTCCTTGATGTTCCAGTTCCTCAATACGATGTTTAAGATACTCTATCTCTTTGGTATTACTTTCATTGGTTAAGACGAATTGCCGAACACTAACAAATGCGCGCATGATATTAATGTTCACCTTTACAGCAATGGGAGATCTTAATACGCTACTTAGCATAGCTACACCTTGTTCTGTAAAAGCAAAAGGAGCATAGGCACTAAAGTTATATTGGGGTGTGCCAGCTTGGAATACCCCACTGGAATACAGACTATTAGCTTCTTCTTTCGTTAATTGAAACATAAAATCTTCCGGAAAACGTTCCATGTTTCGTCTGACAGCACGTTTTAATAAACTCGTTTCTGTACTATACAATTTTGCCAGATCAAAGTCTAACATAACTCTACTTCCTCGTATCTCGTAGATCTTACTTTGAATTACTTGTAGTTCCATTTATTACCACTTATTATTGATTAGAGATTTTTATTCATTCGTTTCAGATATTTACTTTGATCAAGGGTGAGTAAGGATGTTTCAACTTACCGAAATCAACCTTGAACCTCGATTAATTAGTTCCCTTCAGTCATTGGTGGTATATCAAATGAGTTTGTCACGTCATTAAAGTAATAGTATTTTCCTTTTTCGAAAGATAATCCATCAAGATTAATAATAACTTTCTTTTTGTTTTTTCTTGTTACAACAATTTGATCGGATGCTTCAATGTCCTTACTTAGAAATATGTAATAGATTTCATCTTTTTTATTAAGGCTATATGTGCCGAATCCACCATGAAGATATCCGGAGTATTCTATTGATATGGCATTGCTTGCATCAAATATCAGCATGAATGATGAGTGTTTAGCTGTCAATGTTATTGAAGTAGTTTCTTTTGTTATCGTAACTTTTTCATTAAATGACATAGACAGCGTGTCAATAGACGCTTCAGAACTTGTAGGAATAGATGTACCATATATATTATAGGTTCCCTCTACTAATCTAATTCCATCCTTATTTCCCCAATACCCATTAATAGTTGTTGGTTTAGGCATATCTTTTGTACTTAGGGATAATGAATAAGTTGTCGGAGTCAATAACTTGGTTTTTACATATTTATTATAGAAGTTAGTATATAGATCTACTCCGGATCTTGACATACTTCCACTTTCCCAAAAATCATAATCAATGTTTACTGTTACTTCTTCTGGAACGAGGTTGTCCTGTTCTTCATTACTGCATCCGGTTATTGCTAATGTAGTCATCATTAATAATAAAATCTTTTTCATTGTTTGCATGTTCATAAGTTTGTGTGGTTTGATTAATATTGTGCAAATGTAATAAAAAATACAACAATGTACAAACTTTTATATAAATGTTTGAATAGGTTTCGTTAGGATGTTCCTTAATATTTTTGTGTTTCTTAATTATCAGGTGAGGCAACCACACTAAAAATTTATGAAAATAGAAGCTCATTCAAGTTGTTGTAGGCAGCTCATATGAACTTCTATTAATTGGGTGATGCTATCTATATCTGAGTTGTGGGAAGTATTATTTGATAGATAGTGAATGTTCCATTTCTTTTAGTCTTTCCAAAAAATCAGGATCCGCATAAGCGTTCAAGTAGTTGTAGAACGTTTTTTCTGAAATTAGATGCTTTGGCCAAATGTATCGTCTCAGGATTTCTCTGTTTGATAACCCCGATCGTGCATATGTGTCATATATATTGTTAACATCTCTGACTTTATTAATATAGCTGAAGCCTGTGCATTTCTTTTTCATTTTATGAATATTCTGAAAATTAATAATAGTAGTGTTTGTTTTTAATGCACGATTGGTTGAAACAACTTATTAGATTGTTAACTTGAATGTTTCCATACAATCTTTCACCTTTTCACTTTCATGATTTGTCAGGCTTTCTGTTCGCAGGAATCTACTTCGGTTTTCCAATTGCCATTCAGTTAGTAACCTGGCGATCTTGTCTGCCAGTTCAAATCCATGTAATGCAACTTGTGTGTCGTTTTCTGTGGTATATTCTATTATGTGCAGGCGTAACTGCACTTCACACGTTTGTTTGTTTCCGCAAAGTGTTTTCCAGGTAGCTGGTAGGAATTCAATAAATACAGCTGGTGTTGGAAATGAGGCTTCGTTACCGGATTCGGTAATGGAAGTCTGCCAAAGATCAATGTGTTTCACTACTTTTTCTTCTGTTTCCGAATCGGTTAGTGTCTTTAGACAGTCTGTCACTGTCTCGAAAAGTTTTTTTCTCATAATAATTTATGTTTAAATTGTTTTTAATATTTCACTGTAAAGGTGCCTATTAATCGCTAATAAGAGAAATAACAGTGTAATGGTTACATACTTTTGTGTAACCATTACACTGTTATTTGTTTTTGAAATTTTACCCCGTTATGTTTGCATCATCGAAGCGATACGGACAGTACAGGTAGCCGTTACTGTTTCTGTTCGTTTTAATGATAAAACGGTAAATTATTAACAAATTTAATTTTTTAAATTATGGAAACTGGATATCAACATGGAAGTGATATGCTTGTGGGCATTGTAACCGGCGAAAACACATTCACTCCGCTGGGGCACAGTAAGACGTGTACAATTACTAACAGTGCAGAAACGAAAGAGCGGGCTGTGAAACCTACTCTTACTGAAAAAGCGACAGCTGACAATCCCGGTATGTGGAAAGAGAAGTCAGTCAGTGGTCTGTCTGTCAGTATTAGTGCCGAAGGTTTTAAGTTTTATGGTGATGAACTGGGGTACGACAAATTGTTTGAGTTGTGGGAAGCAGGCAAAGCTGTGAAAGTGCGCTATGCGCTGCGTGGTGAAGAGGCTACGAAGTATCGTGAAGGAAATTTCATTATCACCAGTCTCGAAGAACAAGATCCGGGTGATGATGATGCCAGCTATACTATTTCAATGGAAAACAGTGGTCAGGTAGAATTGAAACTAATACCTACTGAAAAGTAAATCTTCACACAGATATGCACAAAGTGAAACTTTACGGAAAAGAGTATCCCAGTCGCATGACTATGGGTGCTATGATTGACTTTAAACGTCAAACCGGCAAGGATGTAAATGACATCGGTGCTGAGCTCGAACTGCTGACTCTATTTATGTTTTGTTGTGTACGTAGTGCTTGTCGTGCCGATGGAATAACATTTGACATGGAGTTTGATCACTTTGCCGATGGCATTAATCTGGAGGACTTTGCACAGTTCCAGGAAAACTTATCGGAAGGTGCTGAAGGCTCAAAAAAAAAGAAGATGAAAGCGTAACAGCAGAGGAACTGTTGGGCATTGCAATGGGGTGCATGGGAATGAGTATGAACGACTTTAGCCGGTGTACCCCATCTGAATTTTCTATAGCTTATAAAGTCTGGCAAGAAAAGGAACAACGATTAGAACGGGAGTCATGGGAACAAACCCGCTTTTTAGCTTGCTGTATGTTGCAACCTCATAGTAAGAGAAAGTTACTTCCTACTGATATTTGTAGGTTTTCATGGGAAAATCAACCACAAGATGAAAAGGAAGAATCTATTAGTACGAAAGATCGGTTTGACGAGATTGCAAAATTATGGAATGGATGAGATATTATGAATGGCGTTTACGATAATCATTATCGTATTTATCCTCCTCACGAAGCCGTCGTTCTAATTCTTCTGCTTCTTTTTTCTTTTTCATACGTTTTTTTTCTTCGATTGTTTTACGAAAATATTTGTGAACCGGATCTTCAGGTATAATTGCGGCTAAACTACCGAAAATCACTACAGACATGAGTATGAGAATGAGTAATGTTTGCATGTTGAAAGATAAATAAATTCAAATATATGAATAATAAAATAGTATACAAAATTTCTATTGAAATAAATGAAAATATTATGAATGGCGCTTGCGATAATCATTATCGTATTTGTCTTCATCGTGTAGACGTTGTTTTAACTCTTCATCTTCTTCTTTTCTTTTCTTTTCTTTTGAAGAAGACGAAATATCATTAAGAAAAGAGTTTATACCTAAACAAAGAATTAAAAAGATGATCGTACCTATGATAAAATTCATAATTATATAAATTAAATTAATACTTCAAATATATGAATAATAAGATAGAATATCAAATATTATTTGATGTAAAAGAGAATATGAAAATGGCTTCAAGGTCATTGGATGAATTTACAAAGGCAGTAGAATCTGTTACTGGTGTATGTAAAAAAATGGAAGACGTAGCTATTAGTTGCTTTGAATCGTTGTCGAATTATGCAAAGTTATTTCAACGTTATTCAAATGATTTTCAGTTTTTTTCTGAAAGTACAGACTCTACATCAAAAAAAATGCAGGAGTTCCAAAATGAACTAAAACAACTGAAGCTTAAATTTATAGATATTACAGGAGATTCAGCTAAGTTTTTTTCGTTATTTAATGAATATATTCCTATAATGACTTTTTTTGCGAAAGGATTAAAGCAAATGAGTAGTTCTTTTAATCTCGTATCTACTGCTCAAAATGCTTATAATGGAGTTATTATTTGGGGACAACGTGCCCTTTATATCTACCAGATGCAAGTACTATTGGCTCGCTCTGCCATTGCCACCACTACCGGTGCAACGAAAGCCATGAATATTGCCATAGCTGCCAGCCCCTATTTAATAGCTGCTGCCGCTGCTGCAACTCTTGGAATTGCAATATACAAATTAGCATTAGGTAATAGCGAAACAGCAAAAGCACAGAAGCGCTTAGATGAAGCAATGACCGACATGAATAAAGAGGTATCTACGGAGCAGAATTCTTTGGATACACTTTTTGGTAGTTTGTATAAAGCTAAGGAAGGAACAAATGAGTGGAAACGAGCAAAAGATAAAATTCAGGAAAAGTATGGAGATTATCTAAGTCAGTTGGGAATAGAGATAACCAATGTAGACACTGCACGTGTAGCCTATAGTAAACTAAGTACAGCTATTCTTGAAACAGCCCGTGCCCGTGCCAGCGAACGTGCTTTATCCTCGGCAGGAGATGCATTGGCTGATAAAGAAGGTCAGAATCTCACAAAAATGCGTCAGGTACTTACGGAAGAATATGGTGAAGAGACTGGTAACCGGGTATTTGAGGGTATAGCTGCCAGTATTCGGAGAGGAGATAAAGAAATTCCGGAACGATGGATGCAATTTGTCCGTAAGTTGAATAAAACAGTTGTACAGAGTTATGGAACCGCCGGCCAGGCTTCTTCTTATGTTGACAATCCGGTTACGCCTTATATATATAGTATACAGTCTGCCCGAAAGGATTATGAAAAAGAAGTGAAACGGATAAATGCGGTTTTAGGCTCTCCACTTCAAAAACCTGATACGAATACGATAACAGAGAAACCAAAATCAGTCTTCTCTTCAGAGTCGGATACTCCTGCTAAAGGAAGTATTGCAGCTATGAAAAAGGAACTTTCCGAATTGGAAAAAAGTTTGTCAAATACTACAGTTGGTACGGCTTCTATAGATATTCAGTTGAAAATTGATAGCCTGAAAAAACAAATAGCAGGTGCAGAAGACTGGATTGAAAGAGAAACCTTCAAAAAAGAGTATGGTGAGATATCTATTCCGATAGATTTTACACCTGTAGGGGGTAGCATTAGTGGGATGGTAGAGCGCTTACAGAATGATTCCATAAAAGATAATCCGGGAATGAAATCTTCCATGTTGACACAAGAAGGGCTTAAGGATATGAAATTGCCGGAGCCGGAGGTGCCAAATATGGAAAAACCACTTTCCAATATGGAGAGGTGGAATATGGCAGTGGATGAAATGAGAGAGAGAAATGCTAATATGATTGATGGGCTGGGATCTATGGGTACAGCCATGGGAAGTATTGGTGATCTTATTGGAGGGGCAGCCGGGCAATGGCTTGATTGGGGAGCCAATTGTGTTCAAGCGATAGGAGCGGCTATACCACAAATTTTGGCATTATGTACAGTACAAGGGACACAGGTTGCAGCAAATACAGCAGTAGCAGGTACGGGTGCAGCATCGGCTATGGCTAGTATTCCATTTGTTGGACCGATCTTAGCCATTGCCGCTGTTGCTAGTGTTTTGGCTGCATTGGCTTCTATTCCAAAATTTGCGGCAGGCGGTTTAGCTTATGGTCCTACTCTCGGGCTTTTTGGCGAATATTCCGGAGCACAAAATAATCCGGAGGTAGTGGCTCCGCTCAATCGATTGCGTAATATGTTACAACCTGCCGGAGGTATAGGAGGGGAAGTTGAGTTTGTAATAGACGGACGGGTTCTTCGTGGAATATTGAATAAAGTAGATAGGATTAATCAACGTACAAAATAATATGGAAAAATATCTTAGATATAAAGGTGAATTCTTCAGTATAGCTGGTGTTTTATGGCGAGCTGAGATATGGCAGGATGCCGAGGAAAAATATGCAACTATCGGGCGTTTGGATTTTCCGGCAGATGATCCATTGGTAATAGAGTGGGGAGAAACAGACAAATTAGAGCCGGTTCAAAGTAGTAAGGCTACTTTAACTGTTGTAAGCCGGGTAGATAGACAGTATAAAGACCTGTATACTGTTGATACGGGTAGTATCCGCATGGATGTATATCGTGACAATACACTTTATTGGAGTGGAACACTGGATACGGAACTTTATGAAGAACCTTTTTCCTATGAAAAGGAGTATGAGGTTACATTAACATTTAGTGATTTTGCTGTATTAGACCGATTGAAATTTCAAGAGGACGGATTTCTGACTCTTTTAGAGCTTTTTCAGAAAGCATTACATAATTCTTTTATAAATATCCGGGGTATACAACAATATATTTCTACTTCTCGAGCAGGAGATACTTCATCAGAAACTCTTCTTTCTCATACTTGTATTAACTGTGGTAATTTTTATGATGAAGATGGAGAGCCAATGACATGGAGAACCGTATTGGATGAGACATTGAGACCATTTGCAATGAGGATGATACAGCGGTCCGGAGATGTGTTTATATATGATTTGAATGCTATACAAGACACCTTTGAACCGGAATTAATACATTGGGAAGGAAAGGATGCTGTGCTTGGAGTAGATACTGTATATAAAAGTGCGAAGGTATCTTTTAGTCCGTATGATAAGACAGAACTTATGAAGCAAGAAGTCATAACAGAGGGTTTATCTCCTTTTGCTACTGATCTGCTTGTGCGTACGGATTATTCTGTGGGTAGTGATGACCTTATGAATGCTTCGGAAGGATTCTATATTGATCTCTTTAAATCAACTCCTGCTCCTAAGAATATAACGATCCATAAAAATGCAATGCCTTTCAAAATAAATTCAATCTATTCCAATTTTGAAGGAGAAGGTTTAGCCTGGATTGTAAAGATAAGGGCAAATCAATATGGTTATTATAATACTATAATAGGAAATTCTGTGTTTATGGGTTACGAAAAGCTGATGGAAATAGATAAAAAAATAGCAGTACCTAATATTTTCCAAACTGGAGTCTATGATAAAAGAAATCAGCGCCTATTACGTCTCAGAATGAATATTCTACTTGATGTTCGTTATAATCCATTTGAACAACCAGGTAAGTATAATGAATCAGAAGATTATAATAATATGAAGTATAACATAAGAAGTGTTCATATCCCTTTCAGAATGAAAATTAAGGATGCTTTAGGTCATGTGCTGAAACATTATGTTAATGCAACGTATAGCACTTCTGGTCATGAGTTTTTTTGTTCTAAGAATCCTAGATGGGTAGATGGAGATTATTTGAACACTGATTATTGTTCTTTACTTTCTTATTATGATCAACCTCAGGAGTATAAAACTTTAGGTAAAACAGAATTATATTACTCTGGAGAATGGATGGAAAATAGACAGAGCACATTAGACGTTTCTTACAATTCGTGTAATTTGTATGATGGTATGGGTGCAGGAGAATATATTCCGATCCCTGAAGAAGTACAAGGTGTAATTGAGGTGGAGATAGGTACAGGGATATATCATCGAGAACCGGTTGGCTTTGTGGGTGGAATGAACATAGGGCAATATCCAGTTTTTAACGACTTTGAAAATAGAGTTCGTTGGCTACTTTATCAGACTCCCACTTTAGATGTAGTCAATGGATATGGAAAAGATATTGAAACGAAAGATATAGAGTATTCTTCATGGATTAATGCTTATGCAAAAGAAGAATTGAAAATAGATACTATAGTAGGGAATGTTAGTGAGAAAAACATAACTGGTTTGGGTGTCTTATTACGTAAGGAAGATAATCACCCAATAGTTAAATTTACTCGTGCGGGTATAACAGACTACATAGAAAAATTGCTTATTGGTACTGTTTATAGTCAATATAGCCATAGAATGAATACATTATCTGGAACGATTCGATTACTTGATAAGTTTGCTACCTATACAGATAATAATGAGTCTGGATGTTATTTTCCTGTGAGTGATATACAACATCTTATAATGGATAAAAGTGAAGTAAAACTATTACAAGTGGAATTAGATAATTATGAAGGGATAAATTATGAAAAAACAATATAATGTAATTATTACTACCCGAGAAGCGAAAGCTCGTAGTAAAAGATTACGTGAATCGGGAATTAGTGGAAGTAGTATTAACATTAGTGGTGGTATTCTAATTGATGATATCTCGAATTTGGGTGAAAGACATACACATGAGAACTTGTCTACTTTAAATCGATTGTCTTCTGATGAGAGTAATTATTTACAAATGCGTATTTCTGCTCTTGATGAAGATAGCGGTGTGGTAGTAATTTCTGATGAGAAAGTAAAAGCTGGCTATTCTGATGCTGCTGCTTATTCTGATGAAGCTGCTCATGCTAATAAAGCAGCCTATGCGGATATAGCACATGATTTGGATATAGATAGTCCGGTTAATGAACGATTTTTACGTAAAGATCAGGCAGATGGTACTGATTATTTATTAGAACTTAACGGAGGAATTATTGTACGTTCATCAAAGACAGCATCGCAATTTCATTCTGTACTATCTGATGGATTAATAGAAGAGGATAGCATGGGTATGTCAGCCAATGTCATCGAAGAGAGTGATGATGATTTACAGCCCCTTTCTGTTGCATTGATAGAAGTTCCGGCAAGTGACGGAGCCACCACGCTTGGCGGGTTACGCAATGTAGACGATACTGCCGATGCATTTTCGGATACGGATGATATTCTGGTTCGTAAAGCCGGTACGAAAGAGTGGGCTGTAGAGAGATTGATACGTAGCGGCTGGATTCCCGTTAATACAACTTCCGAAAGAGATGCACTTGATACCTCTTATCTGCTCAAAGGATGCGTATGCTATGTATTTAATGAGGATGCACTATATAAGTGGACAGGAACTGCCTGGGAAAAGAAAGAGTTAGGCGGAGGAGGCTCTACCGGGATACAACGTAATGTACGTATTACGAATAACCTTGATAGCAAGAATATCTCGGCAAGTAAAGGGGAGCCTTGCCTTTTGAAGTTCACCTTTGTTTCTCAGGAACGCTATGACTCCGGTGAAGCTTATGAAGATACGGGAGAACGTGGAGTGTGCCTGATATCAGTGAAGAGCAGTAATAGTGATGAATATGCAGTGGTCAAACAGCTACCTGTTAATTCTGCAGTTCCAACTACTATTGATGTAGCTGAGTTTTTGACTTCCGGAGTTAATAATGTGATGATTAAAGTGACGGGAACAGTGACGGAGGTTACTACACCGGCATTTGTGTACACCGTTCAGCTCACTTCATTGTCTGTTGATGCCGGTAACTTTAAATGGTGGACAGCTTACACCGGTAACGTGACACTTCCTCTTTATATTGGTGGCAATGTATCTAAAACTCTGTATGTAAATATATCCGGTACAGATTATAATGAGTCTTATGAGGTGGCTTTAGGTACAAGTGTATATGTGGAAACTGCTTACAATTATGCCATTCCTCATCCCGGAAAGACCGGAGTGTTCCGAATATCTGCTTATGTGTCAAATTCTGATGGGAGTATAAGGACGAAGACGGTGTCTTTCAATGTAATTTGTGCTGTTCCGGGCGAACAAGTCAAGTTGGTGGCAGTGAATAATGCATTGGTCAAAGCTATCAACTGGTCCGAGAATACTCTGTTTGAGTATGCCATGTACGATGGTGATAATGTGACTACTTCTGCACAGTTTGTAGTGAAGCAGGATAGTATGTCTGTATTTACCTCAACCGAGGATAATATTGCCTGTTCGACTAAACATACTTTCTCTTTTCCGATGGAAATTGAAACGATGGATAACACAGATTTTGAAATTGTGACTCATATTCTGGATGGAGAAACGGAGCTGGTAAGTCCGATCTCTTTCTCTGTGAACAATTCTTTGGGATATTCTGCTGTGGCAGGTTCGGTGTTTTATATGAATCCGAAGGCACGTTCCAACAGGCAGGAAAACTATAAGTCGATCATCAATGAGGTAGATGGTTCCTGTATAACCGGAGTCTGGAAAAATCTGAACTGGGGTAATGATGGTTGGATGACGGATGTGGATGGAAATAAAACCCTCCGGCTACTTGCAGGATCTATGCTGACAATGGACTACAAACCTTTTGAGGTAGAGTGCGCACGCAAGGGTAAAACCATTGAAGTGGATTACAGGATTGATAATGTGACGGATTATACGGAGCCTGTTATTACGATTTCATCTGCTTCGGGAGATTCCTTTGTGGGGCTTAATATATATGCCGATGAGATTATTATGCATTCTCAGTCACTCAAAAATGAGGATATACAGAGCTTGCATACATTTGAAGGAAAACGTACACGTCTGGCACTGACTATTCTTCCGGATGCATACGGGAACTCCGGATTCAATCTGTGTATTCTCTATGTAAACGGAGTGAAGAATCGTGAGTTTACCTATGAAAGTAATGATTACTTTGCGCATAGTGGCGGTATTGTCATTGGATCTGAATATGCGGATGTGGATATTTATGGAATACGTGTTTACGACTCCGGATTGACCTCACAGGGGGTGATGACCAACTATATCAACTGGCTATCCGATATAAATGAGAAAACGGCCGCCAAAGCAAATAATGATATTTTTGACTCAAATGGTTCGGAGATCGACTTTGAAAATACGAAAGATCAGTTTAATGTGATAGTATATGACAACACGATTCCTTCTATGGCCGACCAGACCTCGCGGGTAGGTACACTGGAGGTATTTTTCTACGATCATCCCGACTGGAATGTGTCAATCAGCAATGTGACAGCCAAAGGACAGGGAACTTCTTCTATGAAGTACTGGATATGGAATACCCGTTATCAGCTCGATAAAGTGAATTCTGTGGTAACACATGCCGATGGGACTACTTCTGCAAAGAAGTGGCAGATGACGCCTTTTCTTCCTGCAGGGCAGAAGTTCACGGCAAAGAAGAATTTTGCTTCCTCTATGCATTCACATAAGATAGGTTCGGTGAATTCTTATGAGGACCTGTATCGGGAAGTGGGCTTGCTGAATGAGGCGATGAAGACAGAGAAATATGCAAATGCACGTGTGGCTGTTTATCAGATTCCATTTGTATGCTTTGAAAAACAGGTAAATGATGAGGGTGAAACGATTTATATATTCAGAGGGTTGTATACTTTCGGACCGGATAAAGGGGATAAATATACGTTTGGATTTGATACGGATCTGTTCCCGGATCTTTTGAGTATTGAAGGATCGGATAACTCTCCATTGTGTACTTTGTTTCGCGTCCCGTGGAATAACAACGTGTTTTACAACGAAGACAAAGAGGCATGGCAGTATAATGGTGCAAATTCATGGAACTTCGGTGAGGGGGAACTGGATAAAATCTCTAAATTCATTCCTGCTTATAATATGGTTTATCAGTGTTCTCCACGTCTGAAACCTTTTAATGGTACATTGGATGAGCTGAATGCCCAAGTGATAACGTACCGCAATGAGCCTTGTGAATTTTGGATAGCCAAAGAAGGGGATGTAAACCTATATAATGTGTACTATTTTGAGTCCTCACAAAATAAATTTATTCCTTCCGATATAGGTAATGGCACGATAAATCTTGTCTCTCAGCTTGTGGATAAAGGGTATGGATTGGGGATTGCCGATTTGGAAAACAAAACGGGCGATGAACTGAATATACTTTTTGTCAATGCCCGTATTGCTAAGTTCAGGAAAGAAGCTCCGCTGTATTGGGATGTGGAGGATACGTTGTTCTTTATGAATAATGTAGAATTTAATGCAGGTACGGATGAGCGTGCAAAGAATACGTACCCTTACTGTTTTGGAACGGAAATATCGAAGTGGAGATGGCGTGTAGATGATGCGGATACTCGTTTTGATACCACCAACCGGGGATTGCCGGACAAAGAATATAGTGTAGAAACACATGATGTGGACAAAACGGGAGCTTCCATCTGGAACGGTGAGACAAATAACTTCTTTAATCTGATGGAGCTGGCTTTTCCGGATGAGAAGGTAACAAGTATGCGCAAAATGATGACAGCCATGCAGACACTTGGTGGCTTGAAGAGTGGTAATGACCTGGAGAAGATTTACGCATTTTATCAGAAGTATTTCTTTGACAATGCACAGGAGTATTTCCCGGAGAACGCTTATAATGCGGATGCAAAGTATTGTTATGAGAATGGTAAGCTTGCTTATAATGCGGGAAAATACTCCAATGATACCGATCCTATCACACAGAGCCTTGGCGATCATTATCTGGCAGAACAGAGGTGGATAACCAAGCGCATTTTGTATATGATGTCTAAATATAGTTTTGGGACTTTCAGTGCCGGAGGGACAGATACAATCACTGTTCGTGCTGCCGGAAATACCATAAAGTATGAGTTGACTCCGGCTATGGATATGTATCCGGCAATAGCCAATGGTACGTCAATTATCCGGGGGACACGTACGAAGTCCGGTGATCTTTGTGAAATGGAGATAGAACTGTCCGGGTCCGGTGATCAGCAGAATGCTATTCAGGGGGCCTCTTATCTGCAGGATATAGGTGACTGGCATAATAAGAATGTACAGGGATCGATGATCATTCAGGGACAGATGTTACGCGATATCCGATTGGGTAGTAAGACAGAACCCATTGTTATATCTATTTCGTCATTGACTATTTCTAATTGCGTATCCTTACAACGGTTGCTATTGTCGAATATATCTACATTGGCCGGCACACTGAATCTGGCAGCTTGTACACATTTGCAGGAGGTACATGCGGATGGAACATCGCTTGTACAAGTTATTCTTCCTGCCGGTGGTGGTTTGCGTACGGTGGAGTTTAGTGCATACAATCAATATCTGACGCTGGCAAACTATCCTTTGATGACCAATGAAGGTGTGGGAATTGACTTGTGTAAAGGGATTATCACTGACTTCTTTGTGGTCGATTGTCCACGCATTGATCCGATGAGGCTGCTTGTAGATATAATGAATACACAAGATGATCAGGGAGGAGCACATGCTTTGAAGCGCATACGTGCCGTTGGATTTGATGAGAACTATGAGAGTTCGGAGATGTTGGATAAACTGGTACAACTGGCGGATGGCTCCTATTCTGGTTTGAGTAGTGAAGGACTTTCCGGTGAGGACGACTATCCGGTGTTGGACGGTACGTTGAATATCAATGCAAATTGCTATGAAGATTCTATTGAGGCTTTGAGGAATACGTTTAAGAAGTTGGTATTGAATATAACGGGTGAATATTTTATTAGGTTTACTGATCCGTTGTTAGCTCAAATGATGATTTCAAGATATGATACTGACAAAGATGGAGGTATAAGTGCATCAGATGCAAATCAGATAACTAAAATACCAATGGAATTTTTGAGAGGTAATCAGGAAATAAAATCTTTAAAAGGATTTGAAAAATTAGCTAACTGTACTATGTATGATATTATGGCTTTTGAAGAGAGTAGTTTAGAGGAGGCTTATTTCCCTCCTAATCTTGCAATCATAAAAAACAGATGTTTCTATAAGAGTAAAATCAAAAAAGCTAACCTGCCCGATTCTGTTACTTACTTAGAAACAGGTGGAGGCGGCATGTATATGCCTTTCTACAAATGTAATGAGTTGGAAGAAATCACGATGAAGGACTATATATACCATGCTGGTGGCAATAATGGTTTTGTTATGAATGGTGGGTTCAGTGATTGTACTAATCTGAAACGATTCAAAATGAATTCTTTTACACTTACAGCAGACAATCCTTCTCATTCCAGTGATTGGCCGTTATTAAGCTTTAGTGCATGTGTATCGTTAGAAGAATGTGACTTTGGTGAGATAAAGGGTATAGTTAATGCATTACCTCAAAATATGTTTAATCTTACCCCGATCTCAGCTTCATTGGTTCCACCCAATATAATTATTACTAATTATAGGGCTTATGCTTACTGTTCTAATTTAAAGGTAGTTGTATTTGAAGGCAATATTACCAAAATTGGACAGACTATGTTTGAAAATTGTAATAATGTGACAGTTATTTTCAAATCTATGATTCCACCAACAACTATAAATTATGGAGGATTGTGGTATGTGGGTGCCATATATGTACCGGATGAAGCTGTAGGCGTATATAAGTCTGGTGTTATGTCCGGATCTGCTTCAATTATATATCCTTTATCTACTTACACAGGATATATGCCTACTAAACTATATGAAGTTAATAACTGATTTCTTTAAAATAATAAAAATATTAATTATGGCTATATTATCATCAACCGGAGTATCCGGTTTCCTCTCGTCGGCAAAAGCTACGGGAAAACAAATATTGAATAAGGCGGGAAAGCTAATCCCGGAGTATATAGAAGATTTTGTGTCCGGCTTTGCCGGGCATGGTTGGAAAATCTGGGAACGTATATCCGGTATATGGCGAATAGAAACGGATGAACTGGTAGTTCGAAGGACAATGATTGTGTTTGAAATGCTGATTAGTAAAATACGTTGTATAAAAGGTGCATTAAATATCTCACAGGGTAATGGTAAGATTAAAACAGCGGAATTGAAGGAAGATGGTAATTGGTATATCACAATTGAGGATGAAATGTCATTTGTTGCCCATGATATTATCCGTTGTCAGCATTTTAGTAATATGGCGAAATTCTATTGGGTAGAAATAACTGATATTATTAATGATAACACTACTCTTATTATTCCTGCTACAGAATTTATGGGGTCGCTTGAGTATAAAGATGGAATTGAGTATGTTGGTGGTAGTGGGGAAATGAACATCCCGGAGCCGGGCGATGAAATTATTCAGTTTGGTAATCGAGTAAATAAAGACAGGCAATCTGCTATTTATTTACATGCAGACGAAGGAGGGCAACCTGCTATTGATATCCTCTTTAATATAAACTCGAAAAGCTTTGAGGGTTGCCTTAATATGAGAATGGGAGGAAGCATACCGGGTGAAGGCGATATGAAAGGATTCTATTGTGAGAATGGTATGATAAAAGGAACAGTAAATAAACATGTTGTTTATCAGATCAAGCCGGACGGTTCAGCCATGTTCGGTGATGGCTCTGCACAATTTAACGCTGACAAATCCGGGTACATTGCCGGAGGTACAATTTCTTGGGAATGGGATGAATCGAAGGGGAAGTATGTATGTACAATGCAGGATGTAGTTTTGACCTGGGATAACCTTTCAGAGGAAGCGAAAGAGAATTTGAAAGGGGATAAGGGTGACAAGGGTAATCCGGGTATGGATGGTATAAATGGTATTAATGGGGAAGACGGAGTCAGCCTTTTCTATAAAGGTGATTTTGATTCGCATCCTGTTAATCCTCAAAATGGTTGGTATTATCGTAATACCACTGATAAGAGATGCTATGTTTATCAAGATGATACATGGTATTTGATGACTGTGGACGGAATGAATGGTAAGGATGGAATGAATGGTATTAACGGTAAAGATGGTAATGATGGTTTAAGTATTATATGGAAAGGGGATCCCGCCACTCCTCCTACGACTCCTCAAAAGAATTGGGTATATCGTGATACGGATAACGGTCGGGTATATATCTATAATGGTATGGCATGGGAACTAATGATAGCCGATGGAAATAATGGTGTTAATGGCGCGCAAGGAACTGACGGACTTTCTGTTTTTATAACTTACAATGATGATCCGGATGATCCGGATTTGCCTACTGGTGACGGGACAACCGAAGGTTGGCATACTGATGCTACAAGTGGAGTCGTTTGGATGAGTCAGAAAGTAGCCGAACACGCTTCTTTGGGGACTTGGGGGAGCCCGATACGAATAAAAGGAGAGCCTGGGAACGATGCAGTCATATATGAGATCATAACGCCTGTGGCAGTCATACGCAATCCTAAAAAAGGGATGCCTTATCCCTCTGAGATGAAGTATTCGATAAAGAAGACGATCGGTAACCGATTTGTAAATATAACCACGAATGAGGCCATGACAATCGAAGGGTTAGCCCTTAAATATATAACGCCTATGGACGAAAACTATAGCCCGGAATACCTGCCATGGTCCATTGAAGATACGATGTCCGCCCAGTACTTTCAAGATGGCATTAAACTGCGTCTGTTAAAAGGTAATTCAATAGTTTCACAGAAGGAACTTCCTGAAGTTGCGGACGGTCTGGATGGTAAACCCGGTGCAAGTGTATACAAACTGGATCTTACTAATGATAACGCCAGTATACCATGCGATCAATATGGAAATCTTCTGAGCCTATCGGATTTGAAGGAACTGGCAAAAAGTACAGTTCAACTATACTTAGGTGCTACCGAGGTTGAAAATGCAATTTACAATGTTAGTTTTGAAACTAATTTCACCGATTATAGTTTTATCACAAATGGTAATGGAATGGAATTCACTCTAAATAATATGTCTGCTGGCCTTGATCCTATGATTGTGACTTTTACTGCTTCCATTTCCGGAGTTGTAGTGGCTACTACTGTAATGACAATAACAAAGGTCTGTGCAGGTGTAGACGGTATTTCGGCTACGATATATTATCTTATATGTTCTCCTTCTTTATTCTCGCTAGACAAGGATGGAGATTTCAAGAATGGGAATACACTCACGATTAAAGCATATAAAAAGACAGGTGTTTCTGATCCTGTTATTTGCGCTGATGGTGAAGTGTTTATTTCGGCTAGAAATGATAGGAGCGATGATCCCGTTACCTCAACTTCTGGAACTTTGACAATATCGGCTGATAGTAATTCATCAAGCATATTAGTTTTACTTAAAAATTCAGAAAGAACCATTATCCTTGATGAAGAAACAATTCCTATTTTAGTGGATGGGCAGGATGGACAACCGGGGTTGGATGCAGATGTTCCGGATTGGTTGAAAAAATGGAATGGCTATGCAACGGAGATTGGTTCTGAATACATTGTTACTCCCACCATGTTCAGTGGAGTAAAAAGTGCCGATGGGACATTGACAGGAGTGGCTCAAGGGAAAGACTGTATTACAATTGATGGAGTAAAGCATTCAGGGATGTTTGGACTTAAAAATGGTGAGATCGTTTTCTCGATTGATGATGCAGGAAATGTAAATACGACAGGTAATGTGATCGCAAGTGCTATAAAAGCTACCGGGCTTAATATTAACGATAAATTTATAGTTGATAAAGATGGTAAGATAAAGGCTGCGGACGGTGAATTTATCGGTAAAGTGGAAACGTCTAAGGATGGCAAACGAGTAATCATAAGTCCAGATACCTCGTCTCTGTTAATGGTTGATTCTCTGGGTAATAAAGCTTTGGAGATCAGTTTCCCTACTTGGACATACGGTTCTACTTCGGCCTTCGGCTCTTATATTACGATTAAATCTCATAGGACTATGATGCAGGTGGGAGAATCCCTCCCGTGGGATTCCACCATAGTAATCAGTGACGAAGAAATATCAATGGAAGGGACATATAATGAATATGGAGTATCAGGAACAGTAAAAAGAAAGGTTTCCATTAACCCATATGGGATAAGTTTTTATAAAAATGGTTCTCTAAAAAAAACATATAATAACGAGTAGAGATAACTATAAGAGTTGAAAAAACGCCCTACTTTCACAAGCAGGGCAGATCATTAACAAAATTATGGTTCATTATTAATGAACCATCGAATTTGACAAATATTGTATTAATAAATTAATAAATAATATTAGAAATGGGACTAAATGATTGGTTAGCTATAGTCGGAGCTATAGGAGGTAGTTCTACGATCACATGGTTAATCACTTTCTGGGTGAATCGTAGGACGAATGCCCGAAAAGAAAATGCTTCAGCAGATGGGTTGGAAATGCAGAATCTTCTTATTGTTATCAATACGTTGAAAGATGAAATAGCACGCGTTATGTCTGAAAAAATAAAAAGAGATGAGAAAGTGGACTATTTGTATATAGAGCTTAGGAAATCAGAAGAAAAAGCTCTTAAAGTGACTAGTGAAAAGCATGAATTAGAAATGTGTCTTAAAGAGGCTGAAATGAAGAAATGTAATGTACACGGATGTACCGACCGTGTACCACCTTCTGATTATTGAGTCCTATAAAAATACTTATTGATAATTCTGTTATGTTTTTCTATAACAAATAAAAGAAAAATAAATGAATAATATTGATTCTATCATTATCCACTGCTCGGCCACACGTGCCGGACTGGATTTACGTGCAAAAGATATTGACTGTATGCACAGACAAAGAGGGTTCACCCGGATCGGTTATAACTTTGTAATTGATCTTGATGGTACTGTAGAGAACGGACGCCCACTCTCTATTGATGGTGCACACTGTAATACGAAAGGATTTTCCGGGGTGTCATACAATAAACACAGTATTGGTATCTGCTACATTGGTGGGCTCGATGTGAATGGACGTCCGGCAGATACCCGGACAGAAGCGCAGAAGAACTCTCTTCGTGATCTGGTTGCAAAGTTGTGTAAAGAATATGATATCATTGAGTTGCTTGGACATCGCGATACTTCTCCTGATCTTGATGACAGTGGTGAAGTTGAACCGGGAGAATATATCAAAAGCTGCCCGTGCTTCGATGTGCGAAGCGAGTTTAATAACTTTTTGCGTAACACAATTGTGAAACCATGAAACGGTTTATTTACATACTGACCATGCTCCTATCCATCGGGGCATGGTTGGTATCTTGTAATAGTATTAAATATGTTCCGATAGAAACGGTTAAGATAAATACAGAATATCGCGATCGCTGGTTACGTGATTCTATCCACGTACATGATAGTATTTTTATGTTTATGAAAGGGGATACTGTTTTTCGTGACCGTTGGCATGTTGAATATAGAAATAAACTTGTATATGATACGACTTATATCAATCGGACGGATAGTATTTGTGTACCTTATCCCATTGAGAAGCAGTTATCTCGTTGGGAGTCTATTAAAATGGAGCTTGGAGGATGGGCCTTTGGTTTTGTAATCGGATTTGCTTTGATTATGGCTGGTTGGCTGATATATCGGTTGAGGTGGCGGTATAAATAACTTTTCCCCAACGGTTGATATGATCAATCAAATTCTGATTATTTAAATCATTAAATATTGAAATATCAAACAGATATGGCAGTGAGGATTCGGAGAATGCACAATTGATGGAGAGTAAGGTCTCTGGTGAGATCTTCCCTTTTAAAGTGATGTCTATGTCAGAGAAAGGCTTGAAATTCCCTTTAGCTCTTGAACCATAGAGTATTACTTCCTCTACTTCTGGGTATTTGCCGAATATAAGAAAGATGGTTTGTAGGGTTTGTTCTTCTAATCCGTATTTCATAGATACTTTATTTATTAATCAGGAGCATTATAAAGATACGTATTTAACTGTGTGTTAATTAGTATTCTTTATATACCAAAAGTACGTACTTCTATAGGTATAAAGTACGTACTTTTGTAAGCTTAACAATGGTAGTTAAGAGACTCTGTTAATAATGTTAATTTGAATCTCTGTTATTCCATCATTGCGCGATACTTATTAACGGTTGCTCCCATACCATCTACAAATCCGATTTTAGTACGATCACCACCCACATTGAATTTAACGTATTGATCATAATAGAGTGTGGCACAATCCCCGTTATTTTCTTTCAGTTGGCGATACTCATTCCATGAGTGATCGTATTTTTCGAGTGCGAGTTTAATTGCTGTTTTATCATATACACCTGTTTGTTCACCCTGGTATCCTTTAAGCATGACAATCCAGCCTTGTTCCATAATTCTGTGAAGCCAGAGTCCATATAGAGAAGAGGTTTTGATATACTGTTCGATGGCTTTGTCGTTGCATTGTATCTTTTCGGATAATTCTACTATATCCTCCCAGAGTGCTACGGAAAGTTTCATTTCGTACAATGACTCGTCGACTATGTTTTTCTTTAAGATTTCATCGAAGATTCTCTTTAGCTGGTTGATTCCTCCCAGATAATGATCGCGTGTCCAGGTCACATTGACGGAATGCAGGAGTGAACCTCTTCCCCGGATAATAGCATCGGGGGTCAGCGTACACAGACGGCGGAAGAATGGGAGAGTCTCTTGGGAGATGCCAATTTTCAGTGCATATTCATTGAAAATATCCTCTTCTGTGCGGTTAGGATTCAGAGCCCATTGGCTCATCACGTAGGTATTGAGGTCACACCAAAGTTCATTGGAGATGTAAGGACCGTACCAGCCTCCACCTCTCGACCAGGTCCATACGCCATAGAACAATGGATTATCTTTCACATCGTTCAGGCAACGGGGAGAAGCATCCTGCTTTGTCTCTTCAAAGCCATTGATTACGGCATTTGCCACATAGTTCGGATAAGCTCCTTTTCCTTCATACTCACGCTGGCATTGTACCTCCACTACCTGTTTGTGCTTGCCCAGTGTGATCGTTTTGTTGAAATGGAAAGTCCGGAAATAGTCTCCATTGGTGTGCTTGATAGCCATATAGAGATTGGGATGTGGTGCTACTTGTTCGGTAACGGCTAAGTAATAATCCGGGCGGACATGGAAGAAACCAAAATCCCACGTGCGGTATATAATCTTCTTATTTCTTTTTACACATACCTCTTCTCTGAGCAGATTCATTAGCCGAGCATGTATCTCAATACTTTTATCATATCTGTTTTTATAGTCTACCGGGCCGTTTCCTATGTGATACGGAATGTTGTGGGTATAAGTCTCTCCGGTACGGATCACCAATCCGTCCATCTCCGGGAAACGCTCGAATAATTCTTTTAGCATGATCCGGTGAATCTCCCAGGTTTTGGGTTTCTCGAAAGATATTTTTCCATCCTCGTCACAAATCTCGTCTTTATAGAGCTCAACTAACTTTTGGGGTAATACAATGATATCAGTGAAATAGAACGCTTGTAAACCGTTCTCGTGACACGCTTTGATCTGTGTTCTGATTTCTTTTGTCAGTGTTTCGATCCATGCTTTTTCTTCTGATCCTTTCGGGAAAATACGCTTGTCGAATTTTGAGAAACTGACGGCACATTGCGGGAACTTAAACTCATTGATGACCATGCCATTCATACCAAAAGAGGCTAACTTCTCCGGTTTGCGGAAAACACTCTGTGTCATGGCATCCCCGGGGTTGTGATGTACCATGTCCATTACCAGATATCCCTCTTTTTGAATTTGTTGTGCCAGGATAGGCAGAAACATACAGAGCCCTATCCCTCCTAATATCCACTTCTTCATAATTTTGATTTGTATTTATATTAATTGTGTCTTATTCTGTTGTAACGTAAGGCATTGCATCGGCATCGGATGCCCATTGCTTATTGGGAGTATTTCCCATGACGAAAGATAGAGTACCCCCTTTCAGTATGTCTTCATGCAGAATATAGCATTTGTTGTAAGGCTGTCCGTTCAAGGTTGCCGACTGGATATAGATGTTTTCCTCTGTATATCCTTTGGCCTCTACCTTGAATTTTTTTCCATTCTCCAGCGTGATGATACTCTCTTCAAAGCCCGGACTGCCAATGACGTAATAAGGCATACCGGGACATACCGGATAAAATCCAACCATACTGAACACTAACCATGCGGACATTTGTCCGGCATCGTCGTTACCGCTCAGGCCATCGGGCGTAGGATAATATTCTCTATTCAATATGTTGTGTACCCATTTCTGAGTTTTCCAGGCTTCACCTGCCAAAGCAAAAAGGTAGGGAATATGATGTCCCGGTTCATTGCCGTGCCAGTAGTAATCTTTTTCAAAGAAAGTGTCGAGACGTGCCCGGAAACGTTCTTTGCCGATATGTTTCATCAGTCCGTTTACATCATGGGGAACATACCATGTGTAATGGTAAGGTGTTCCTTCGCATATATAATCTACAAATTTATCGAATTCGAAAGGTTCGATCCATTCTCCGTTTGCATAACGTCCGCGTGCATAGCCGGTTTCCGGATCGATCACGTTTTTATAGTTCATGGCCCTTTTTACCAATGTTCTGTAGTCATCCGTTTTTCCTAATTTCCTGGCTACTTGTGCCAGAACGAAGTCATCATAGGCATATTCCAGTGTTCTGGATACTTGTTCTCTCTTATGGAATGCATCCCATACATTGTCTTCCAATGGGATATAGTGGTATTGAAGATAGGATTCCAGCCCCCGGCGTCCTTTACCTTCTACATAACTTTTCCGGTCTGTATTGACTTCAAATGCATTTTTGCGCATAAGCCGGTAGGCTTCCTCATAGTCGAATCCCGGAACCTCTTTCAGGATGGCATCCCCCATCATGGCTATTCCGTGATCGCCGATCATGGCTGCCGTATAATTATTCCATAGCGGAAAGATAGGCAGCCACCCGCCTTGTTGCCCTTTTACAATGAAAGATTTAGAAAAATCTCCTGTGAGGGACGGGCTAAGAATGGAGTAGAGGGGTAATACGGCTCTGTAGATATCCCACATGGAGAAATCGCAATAATAGGTGAAATCTTTGGCTTGATGGATGGTGTAATTTTCGGAGAAACCGGGATAATAACCTTCCACATCGCTGAAAGTGCGGGGCAGCATACGGGCATTGTAAAGAGCGGTATAAAATTGAGTCTTTTTCTTCTCATCGCTGCTCTTTACAGCTATCTGGCTCAGTGCTTTCTCCCAGCTGGCTGCCGACTGTTTCTTTACTTTCTCGAAATTCCATCCGGGAATCTCTGCTTCCAGATTTTTACGGGCATTTTCAATACTGGTGAAAGAGGTACCTACTTTTATCTGTATGCTGTTCCCTTTTTCGGGAGCGAGTTTAATCCAGGCCCCTACCCTGTTTTTGTTCCCTTTTATTTCTGTTTCTCCCGTTGTGACTTTGCTGTCTTTCCATGTTCCGAAGGAGTCGAAATCTTCTTCAAACCGGATGACGAAATATCCACTGAATCCGGCACTCTTTCCACTTCCCTGATAGATTCTGTAGGCGGGATTATAGCCTGTTACTTCCCTGCTCTTTGCATCAATTTTTAAATACCCCTGTTGCTTGTCACTATTGGGTTCTATAATGATATAACGATCTTTATCCGATTGAAAACCAAAACGCATGATTCCTGCGTGAGACAAACCTGTAAGTTCGGCATGAATCAGGTAATCTTTCAGCATCACCTGATAATAGTAAGGCTTTGCCGTTTCTTCATCATGGCTAAATTGGGAAGCACGCTCTCTGGCATTTGTTTTTAATTCACCGGTGACAGGCATTATTGTTACACTGCCATAATCCTGTGTACATGAGCCACTGATCCAATGGCTGGCACGGAATCCTTGTATTTCATCGTGGTAATAATAATAAGGGGGATTGCATTTATGCTCTCCTTCCAGTGTTTGTGGTACCCAGTTGGTCATTCCGTTGGGTACACCGACTGCCGGCATGGTTTGTCCTTTCTCTTCTGAGGGTGCTTTGTCACCTCGTGCATGTCTTTGTATGTCTGTACCAATGACGGGGTTAACGTAGTCTGCATATTTCTCATTCCGCGTCATAGAACAGCCGGATAGCAGTAGTGTACATAATAAACTTAAATATAATTTCATACCTATTTATTTGTTTTCCATTAATGCGAAAGCGCACCACAGTACGGGTGCCTGTCCATGATAATCTCCTGTTTTTTTGGGTCGGTCATAATAGTATTGCCGGTTATTTCTCTTATTGGTGCCCGAACATACCTCTGTTACGTCTCCGGCTTCATTGATATAAGAGACCAGTGATAGCCATGCTTTACGGACTGCAGGAGCATATTCCCGGGCTTTCAGCCAGCCTTGCTTTACGCCTGTGATCATGGCGTAGGTAAACATCGCCGTTCCGGAAGTCTCGTTCCAGCAATCGGGAGCGTCTATCAACTGGTTCCACATGCCGTTTTCTGCCTGATATTGTTTTAAACTTTTCATCATATCAAGATACCCCTGTAGGATACGCGGACGATCCGGGTTGTCTTTGGGCAATACTTTCAAAAGTTCTGCCATACCTACTGCCATCCATCCATTGCCTCTTCCCCAAAGGAAAGGAACATCCGGGGCATGATAAAACAGCCCGTTAGGACGTTGCAATTCGTCCAGGTAGACGGCCATTGAACGTGCAGTCCGGTCGATGTATTTCCGGTTGCCCGTTACTCTGTAGGCTTGCGATTGCAAGATGGTTATCATATACATATCATCTATCCACAAGCGGGTTTGCCAGCTAAGTCCTTTGTCGGACCACCTTTTTTCTTCAGCTGAGGCTTCCGCAGGTAGTTCCCATTGTGTGTCGGCATAAGAAATTCCCAAATCCAGGTATTGCATCTTTTTTGTTATCAGATAGAGTTCCAGAGGAAGGCATCCGAACATATTCAAATCGACATGATTTTTGATGGGCAGGAGATCTCTTTCTGCTGTATACAAATAGTCAAAACGTTCTTGTAACTGCCTGGATAACTCTTTATTCTTGCTTTCGCTGGCAAAACGCACTGCTCCGTACCAGGTACATACTTCAGCATAATGTATCCATTTACCACCATGTAGCATGTGTTTACCGGATAAAAAGCGGTTGGCAACCTTGATTCCTACCTCTTCCGGAGTGTAACCTTCGGGAAACTTCTTCAGAATCCTATTTTGCGCCACAGAGGTTGACGCAAATATAGTAAAGATAATGATATACAGGACTTTTGTCGACATTTACTTTGATATATTGGTAAAAAATGAATTAGTTTGATAAAACGCAAATTAACACAAATTCGTGCAAATTAGAAAGACGGTTCTTTTTTATTTTCCGTTTATTTGTTTTGCGGGAATCCGGGTTAATCTGCGTTTCAGTCAATCATCTCTTTGGTATACTTTTCTATAATTATTCTTTATACGCTCCCCAGAATTTAAGTTCACTTAGCTGAATCTGAGCACTGGGTTCCCTACATTCACGAACCACAAAACGAATGTAACGGAAAGGTTCATTAGCGTATTTCGGGTCCATTTCTACTTCAAATCCGGCTTTTATAAATTCGGTATCTTCATTGGTCAGTAAATTGGGGTCTGTGGCACCTGAGGGTAAAGTCAGTTTGAAATCTGCCAGTTTTTCCCAATCGTTCTTCCACTCATCCGTACCGTTTACTTCCGACCATTCCGTCCAGTACTTCAGGTTATCTTCTTTACTTCCGTCTCCTATCTGGTTGAGGGGTTTGGGATTGTTGGTACCCCATACTTCGAAACTCGTAAATGTTTGTGCTGAGAAGATAGGACTACGGCTTCTCATCCAATACCTGAGCCGGCTATAAGAGGCTTTTTTGCCCATATCAATGGTGAAGTACAAGGGCATTACTGTATATTCGGCATTAGGCCAGTCGATAAAGTCGGACAGCTTGTTGCCCTTGGTATGCCACCAGGTAGAATTATTCCAGGTGTTACCATCATGAATCAGGCGGAACTGACGGTTGGCAGCGGCTTCTTGTCCTACGATGTCACCTCTGTAAATGCAAGATTTATCGTCCCATCCCCATCTTTGCCAGATATCGCCACTGTTGTTACGTCCAACGATCTCTTCTTCAAACAAAGGAGTCAGTATGGTATCCAGCGGAGCTGAATAATTTCCCCATTTGTCTTTGATCTCGAAATAGAATTCCTGTTCCGCGTTTTCCAATCCTCTGAACGTGTATTTGCCCTCTTTGGCTTTACTGTAATAGGCATCATAGAATGCCATGTCACCTTTAGCATCTTTTCTATAAAGAGTGATAGATATCTCGTCTTCCTGTGCGTTTTCCCATAGCATATAGACTCCACCGAATGTAGGGTTTACTTTTAGTGATTTACGAATCATTTCTACCGGAGGAAGGAGAGGTTTGATCTGTACTTCTACAGGGGCAGAGTGATTCATACTTTTATCAATGGCAAATAGTTGTACGGTACGTTCGTTTACATCAGGAAAGCCTTCCAGTGAAATTGTATTATTGAATGCAGATGAATATGCTTCCTTCAGGTCTTCTCCTTTTTTGTAGTAGTACACTGCTTTTACAGCCAGAAGATCGGGATCATCGGGTAGTTTATAGGTGATTATTGCACCACCGTTTATATTCTCTACTACTACGTCTGTTACACTTTTAGGAGGAATATTGTCTTTTTCATCCTGCCAGTCTTTTACTTCCGAACAGCTCCACATCAGGGAAACTGTTAACAATATGTATGCTATATAATTTCTTTTCATTTTGCTTTATTGTTAAACTGTTACTAATCTGTTTACAATTACCAGTTTAAGTTTTGTACCAGGTTTTTGTTTCTTAACAAAACGCTTTGTTTGATTGGCCACAGGTAATCCTTCTTTGTATATTTCAATTGATAGACAGTTTTCACCTGATAGAAATCCTGTGTTGTTTCGCCCAGAATATTCAGGCCACGTATCGGTTTGTTGAGGTATGTTTCTGCCAGTTTCCATCGTTTCAGGTCCCAAAAACGAACGCCTTCGAAAGCCAGCTCGTTCATACGTTCTCTGCGTATAATTTCTCTCATTCCTTCCTTGTTTTTCGGTTTGTCCGGAGTCAATGAATGTTCCTGCCAACTTTTTACCACACCTTCCAGTCCGGTTCTGGCTCTCACCTTGTCGATGTATTCATATACATCCTGATCCGGGGCTGCTTTCCATTCGTTCAGTGCTTCGGCGTACATTAAGTAAAGATCGGCCAGGCGTATAATAGGAAAAGCATATCTGTGTTGGGTAAACTGGTCGCTGTTGTCAGGTACGGACGATAAATAATGGATCATTTTCTTGCACAGGTAACCAGTGCTGGAATGTCTGTCTGAAGGATTGGTACCTCCACCGATATTGCCGAATTTCAATTGGGTTACCCAAAGATTATCATCGGAAGTGGTCCTGCTGTTACCATAAAATGTACCCCCGTCGAAAATGATAGAACCATAAAAACGGGCTTCTCTTTTGAAGTGAAGATTGATTGTCTCAAATCCTTCCTGGATATACAACTTATCACTGGCAGATGCTGTCTTTATTCCCATTGGATCTACTCCTACCCAGTCTTTGTCTTCTTCGATCGGTACTCCGTTTTCGGTATAAAACTGTTCAACCATTCTTAAAGGAGGGGCATAGCATTTCCGCAGGCCGCCTGTACCTTGTCCGCTCATGAAGATGGGGTGGCAGGCACGTTGCAGGTTGTCTGTGTTTGAATTAGAATCGCCCCAGATGATTTCTTTGTTCCATCTTTCTGTAGCGGCTCCCCTCACTTGCATAGCCAGGATTGTCTTTTCATTCAGTTTGCTTGCATAGTTTGTCTGCTTGAAGTCAAATAAATCATGACCGGCTTCATGTGCTACATCAATGGCCGTTTTGAGTGCATCTGCGGCTGTTTTCCACTTGTCTGCACTGTAATTTTGCGGGAAAAGATGAATACCTCTGTTGTCGGTAATGTCCGCATAGTCGGGATTACCGTTGAAGAGCGGGCTGGCAGCTAACGTAAGGAGTTGCGCTTTTACAGCCAGTGCCATCGGTTGGGTAGGTCTTCCCAGGTCATTCATCAGATCTTCTATCTGTAACGGAAGATCACTGGCAGCTTCGTCCAGTAAGGATGCGATATAGCTTACTACCTCGTCTACCGGTTCCCGGTATCTTTGTACTTCTTCGGATGTGGAACTGATAGGCAGGTTTTCTTTAATTAATGGGATAGGTCCGTACATGCGGAAGAGCCAGAAATGATAGAATGCTTTTAAGAATTTTACTTCTGCAACCCATCTGGTCCGTTCTTCTTCTGTCAGATCATAAGGTTTGTGAATGTTTTCAAGAAAGATATTGCAATCGCTCAATGCTGTGAATATTGCTTTACCTCCTTTCAGATCATCGCCATTCTGTTTGCTACCCCAATAGTTTGCCAAAGGAGCATTGGTACCCTGGTCGCCACGGGCAATATACCAAAGGCGAGGGCTCATGCCGGTTACAGGATCAATATACCATACTTCGTCTCCACCAAGAAGTGCCGGATTGGAACCGGCATCGGCAAATGAAGGGAGGAAGGAAAAGCAGCCATAAAGGAATCCTTCTGCTTCGTGCCGGTTTTTGAATGCATGATCTACTGTGGGGATATTGTCCGGAACTACATTTAAATATTCCTGACAGGATGCCAGTGAAATGCAGAGTATCAGGATAAAGGTTTTAAAAATCGTCAGATATGTTTTCATAATGTATATGTTTTTAGAATGAAAGATTAAGTCCTAAGTTAATAACGCGCTGGATAGGATAGCCTAATCCGTTACCACCCATTTCTACATCCCAAAGTTTGAACTTACTGAATAATAACAGATTGGTACCGCTTGCATAAAAACGACAGGTAGTCAGCCTCATCTTGTTCGTAAAACTCTTGGGAAGTGTATAACCTATTTCCGCACTTTTAAAGCGAAGAAAACTACCGTCCTGCATAAATTGAGTACTGCGTTGGTTGTTGTTGGCAATAAGCGTGTTTGATAACCTTGGCCAGTATGCTTTGGGGTTCTGGGAGGTCAATGACCAATGGTCGTCTGCAATGAATTTGGCCAATCCGGTTTCAATCACTCTTCCGTTGGCAGTGGACTGGTTGAATGGAGACATTTTATCAGCGTCTATCCAGAATGAGGAGCGGGCGGAGCCTTGAAAGAATACGGAGAGGTCGAAGTTCTTATATCCGAAGGAAAGTCCGAATCCGTAGTTGATTTCCGGTGTGGTAGGATACCCGATGGGTACCATATCTATTTCATTGATAACACCGTCATTGTTGATGTCTTTGTATTTGATGTCGCCTGCCAGATATTCACCGAAATCCTGCCGGGGAGAGTTCTGTACATCTGCATCATCAATGAAAAGTCTTTCGGCCACATATCCCCATTTTTGTGAGATAGGCATACCTATTTTGGATTTCCAGGGAATGGCACTATAATCAGGTTCTTCATAGAAGCGGTAGGTAGATTTGGCATATGTAAAGTTGGCTCGTCCTACCATCCACAAGTCTTTATGGAAAGAGTGGTTGTAATCAATTGATATATCGATACCTTTGCCATTCGCTTCTCCCACATTTACATCTGGAGTAGCCCATAATCCCATTGAAGTGGATATATCTTCTCTGGACTGGAGAATGTTGGTACGGCGTTCTTTGAAAAAGTCTGCCATAATATCTACCTTTCCGTCAAACAGTCCGAGTTCAACACCGAGGTTTGTTTTGTAAGCTATTTCCCATCCGATCTCGGAGTTGGGATAATTACTGATTTTTACACCTTTACGGGTTCTTCCGTTAAATTCGTATCCGGTACTGAAGCTATCTCCGCCACCTATGGTTACTTGTGAAAGATAGAAGAAACGCTGCTTTCCGATTTCGTCATTACCTACCAGACCGTATGTGGCACGTAATTTGAGTTTGGATACAACTTTTTTCAGATTGTCTGTCCAAAAGTCTTCATTGGAGATAGACCATCCAAGTCCGAATGAAGGAAAAAATCCCCAGCGGTGGCCCTTGTCAAACTTCTCCGAGCCATTATATCCAAAGTTGAACTCTGCCATGTAACGGGAGTCGTATGCGTAGGTAAAACGTCCTGATAATCCCAGGTTTCTTTTTTGTAAAGACTCGGAAAGAGTAGAAGCATTACCTGTCAGCGAGTTACGCGCAATGGCTACTAACATACCACTTACTGCATTCTTTTTAAAATCGCGATTGTAAGCAAGAGAAGCTTCTCCATAGAATGAACTGATAACCGTTTTACTTCCCGGATTATAGCTGATAAATTCTTCACCAGTGTCCGGATTTAGTTCTGTCAGGGTATAACTATCTGTGAATCTGTCATAGGTTGATTCATAGTAGAACGGGCTGTATGCTCTTGTCACATCAAAACCGGAAGTACGGATTGTATTACCCAACAAGCGTCCTTTCAACCCTTTTACCCATTTTCCAAAATCCTGTTTCAATTCCATCTGGGCCATCATTACTGTTTTGCTTTCCTGCTTGTAACCCTTTACCATTTCGGCATAGGGATTCATATATTGCACACCCTCATTACCACCAAACAGGATATGTGTAGTACCGGCATAGGTTTTATCCGGTTCGTAATAAGCAGGGAAACGTACGGGGCTTACATTCAGAATATTCCTGTACATTTCGCTACCTCCTCTGATAGGACCCGAATAATCATCGAAAGTACCGTGTACACGAACGATTGCTTCAGTTGTTTTAGTTAGATTGATGTTTATATTAGAACGGATCAGATACTTTTTCAGATTGATATTATTATTAAAGTTGTTGCGCTTGTCTACTTTCAGAATACCATTGTCCTGAGAAAAGGAACCTGCAATGTAATACCGGGCTACTTTGCCACCTCCCGAAATATTCAGATTGGCTCTTTGATTGATGGCTACGTCTTTGGTCAGCATCTTCATCCAGTCTACTGCCGGATACGCATATTCATTTGTTCCGCGGATGGTATTATCGATTTTGCTGTTTGAGTAAGGTACCGGAGCCAGGGGATTCCGGGCGGTTACCGCTTCGTTTGCAAGCCGCATATAAGTGATGGGGTCTGCCATCTCTATTTTCTTGGTGGGTGAAGAAAAGGAATTTTCTACGCGGAAGGAGACTTTTATTTTCCCTTCTTTTCCTTCCTTGGTTGTAACGAGGATTACACCGTTTGCACCGCGAGCACCGTACAAAGCAGTTGCCGTAGCATCTTTCAGGATAGAGAAACTTTGAATATCGTCCGGATGTAGTCGTGACAGGTCATTGGAAGATACTTCCACATTGTCAATCAGGATAAGCGGGTCTACCTTTCCTGCGCCAAAAGAGGTTACACCACGGATAAAGAATTCCGCATTGTCCTGTCCCGGTTCACCACTCGTCTGATAAGAAATGACTCCGGCTATACGTCCTGAAAGGGCTGTTGTCAGATTACTGGAGGGAACTCTCAGGTCTTTGACATGTACTGTCTGAATGGAGGAGATTACACTCTCCTTTTTTTGCTTTCCAAAAGCAACGATTGTTACTTCTTCCAGCATATCTTCCTTTTCTTTCAGTGTTACATTGATAATCTTTTTATCTCCGACAGCAATTGTCTGGCTCGCCATTCCAAGATAAGAAAAAGTAAGTTTCTCATTCTTATTTACGTCGATAGTGTAAGTACCGTCAATATCTGTAATAGCTCCCCTGGGAGTACCTTCTACTACAACGGTAGCACCGGGTAACTTTTCGCCGTTTATATCTGTTACCACTCCTTTCACGGTTACCTTTTGTTGAGCGACGGCCGGAATACCCGGAGAAGCCATTTTATCCTTTTTAGTAATAAAGATTTGTTTGTCGTCTATCAGATAAGAATTATTGGTTTTTGCCAATACTTTGTCAAGAACTTTGTCTACTGTCTGGTTCTTGACTTTTAAGGATACTTTTCTATTGGAATCTACGTCTTCTTCTAAGTAGAAAATTACAAATTCACTGTTTCTTTCTATTTCTCTGAATACTTCTTTTAAAGTCGTGTTTTCAACATCTATAGAAATATGTGTTGCCTGGGCATAGCTACTGTTTGCAAATGAGTCGATGATTATGCACGTAGTGGCTAAGAAAGTTATAAGACCGATTTTCATAAATTTATTTAATTGGCATCTGTTTTTGCCAATTATACATATGTTTTTCATACATTTACAATGATTTTTGTTTGAATAAAATTGGACTGGCTGCAGTCAGTCCAGTTATTAGAAATCTACAGCCGGATGATATTGCAGTATCGTCCGGTTTTTTTTAGGGTTATTGTGCTTTTCTAAGTTATCATAAATTTACTTTTTTTTAGGGTTTAACATCTACAAATATTTCATCACTTTTTGGAGTAAAGGTTATTGGTGCTACAGCTTCCAGACCTTTTAGCAGTTTAAATATATCATCTTTTAAATTGAGTGTTCCCGATCCGTGAAGTTTTTCAACTCCTTTCGTCCATACTATTTTCCGACCGTAATATTTGGATAGTTTGTTTAATATATTGGAAAACTCTTCGTTATCAAACATATAAGTACCATAACGCCAGGAGGTGTAATTTTCTGTATTGACTTTACTTTGGGAAATCTTACCGGATTCAAAGCAAAGCATATCACTTGGTGCGAGCGTTGCTTCCAGATTATTTTTGGTATGAATATTTACTTTTCCGCTGACAAGCACTACTGCTGTATTACTGTCTCCTTCATAAGCAGATACATTGAAACTTGTTCCCAATACATTTACATCCAGCTGATTTGTTTTTACTATAAATGGCCTTTTCTTGTCCGGTGATACTTCCAGATATACTTCTCCCTCTACAAAAATTTCTCGCTTATCGTCTTCAAAAATTTCCGGATAAACGACACGGCTATTGGCATTTACCCATATATTGGTCCCATCTGAGAGTGCCAAGAATGAGCGTTTGCATGGTGGTACAATTAACTGATTGAATTTTGATTGCTTTTTTTCCGGTTTGTCATTTTCTTTAGTAGCCACTTTTTCGGAATTGATAGAAAGCGTACCCTTTTCATCATACTGAATGACGGATTCTTCTCCCTGGATAGTCATCTCGTTGTTGTTACTTCGTATGAGTTGTACTTCTGAGGGGAACTGGGTGGGCTTTGCTACTTCTTCAATAGCCATTAAATTATCATTTGAGTAAAAATCACTGTAGTAGGTCCAACCCAATATACAGAATAATGCAATACTTGCTGCTGCCGATACAGTGATCCATAAATGCTTTTTGCTCCTTTCCTTTTTAGTAACTTCAATGCTTTGATTAATTCTGTTTAGTAATTCATCCTGCGCATCTGCTGAAATTTCTTTTTTTCGGAAAGGTATTCTGCAAATAATTTCCTGTGCCCGGTTGATTTCAGAAGCTAATGCCTCGTCATTCTTTATGATAGTATCCCAGAAACGGATACTTTCATCTGTTGGAGTGAGCTGTGATTCCAGGAAAAAATCATCCTGTAGTAGTTCTTTATAGGTGTATCCTTTATAATTCATGTATTCTTTAATCCTTTCCTTGTGTTTACGGTAACATACAGAATACAATTGGTAGCGGAAAACATACTCACCTTAAGTGATTTTTTTTATGAAAAGTGAAAAAGAGGTTGTATGGGAATAGATTATACAGTCTCTATAACTTTGTATATCAATGAAATATATAGATGAAGAGGTAACCGGCTTTCGCGCATTTTTTTTAATGAGCGCTGAATGAGATTTTGTACGGACTGAGTATTCATCTGCATCAGGATGCCTATCTCTTCCATAGAGAGTTCTTCTATGAAGCGATGATAAATGACTTCGCGTTGCCGGTCCGTCAGTTGGTTCATTAGTTGCAGAATTACTTTTCTTGTCGATTCCTGTTCCAGACTTGACAACGCTTTGTTTTCATCTGAATGGTCTAATATATTATATAATTCCTGTTCTTCGAGTTTCTCGAATACCATTTCGCGTTTGAATGTGTTATACAGACTATTTTTGAGGGCGGTGAAAAGATAGAATTTGATATTAACTTCTTTCTTCAATTGTGTGCGATTCTTATATATGCGGACAAAAACATCATGTATAGCATCTTTTACAATATCTTCGTTTTGAGTGAATTGAATGCCATAACGAAAAAGAACCCCGACATACTTCTTGTAAATCAGTTCGAAACTTTTATCATCTCCGTTAATAAAATCAATCCAAAGATGATTTTCTTGCCTGTTTGAGGGTGAAAATGAGGTTTCCTGTTCTTTATTTATATGCATTGGTTTTTACTCTCCAACACAAATATAGTAATTTTTGCATTATAAATGATTTTTTTTCTATCTTCTATGTAAAATTGCTGTTTAATACCGCTGTTATTTATAGTGTTCTTTAATCATTTTCTGTACTAATTCGGGATTGTTTGTAGTAATATAGTCGGCACCATTGTCAATACACCATTGAATCCCTTCAGGATCACTAACTGTCCAGATGTTAACTTCAAGCCCTAAATTATGAAGTTGTTTTATCCATTCGGGATTTTTTTTGAATACATTAATATGATAGTCGGCTCCTGTGCCTCCAATACTTTTTAATACATCCGGTGCTACTCCATTCAGATAAAGAATCGGTCGTTTAGTTTGTTTTACAAGCTCATCAAAAGCATTTCTGGAAAATGTAATGTATGAGGTTCTATTTTCCAAACCTTTTTCTTGTACCATGTTGAGTACCATGTTGACGGCTTCTGCCTCATGTTTCCTGTTTTTATGAGGTTTTATTTCCAGTACGAGATCTACTGTGAGAAGTTTTGCAACATCCAAGAATTGACTTAATGAGGGTAAGAGCTCTCCGTTTTTTAACTTTTGGCTGAGGATGGTATCAGAGGAAGTGGTTTCTATTTCATAACCGTTTATAGTATTATCATGATTTACCACAAGCTGTTTATCGGCCGTTAACCATACATCAAATTCACATGCGTCACATTTAATGGAATCTGCCTTAATTAGTGCTCTGATGGAGTTTTGGGCTGAACCTTCGGTATCCCAATGTCCACGGTGGGCGACGACCTTTGGCTGGGCATTTACATTTGTAATGCTGATTGTAAGAAGTCCTGTTAAGTAAATCAATGTTAGTTTCTTTTTCATATATTCTAAAATTTGAGATTATTTTTTCAATGAGATAATTACACTCCCCGGTGAGTTGCAAGAAAGATAAATAAAACCGTTTTTTCTTTTGATTTTAGAATCAGAGGAGTTTTCTATACTATTTATTTTCTTGTATATTGTACTGTCCGGGAAAGGAATGGTAAAATTCCCTTTTATATTATTGCTGAAGAAGATAGCTCTTTTTCCATCAATAAATCCTTCATAGGCGAATGAGGATTCATTGTCGAGTAGTGGTGTCGTAATCCAGGTATAAACTCCACTCCATGAATCGTAGTCACCGGCAGTACGTGGTACGTTTCCTATCAGTTTATGATAGCATTTGGTCCATGAATTACCTATGAAAATAACATCATCATCAGGAAGTTCATTGTGTGTTCCCAAACTGCGATTGAGGAGAAAGGAGGCTTGAAAGTAAGAATCTCCCTTCTCAATATATCGGTTGAACCGGGGGAAATCTTTTTTCTTGAACCTGCTTACTTTCTTTATATCAGTCCAATACGCATATTCACCTGAAGGAGTAAGAAGTTGTTTTTCGTTTTTAAACATAGATTGCATCCCATAATATTTTTCTATTATAACCGGGATTCTATTGGTATAATCATGGGATAAATCTACCTGGATACTATTACCGTTTACTGTGTAGTTTACATTTTCAGTGCACAGCGTATCGGTGAAGTATATCTGATTATCTCTTTCTTTTGCACTGAGCGGGTTAATAATGTAATTTTTTACTTCAATTTTAATTGTATGTGCTTTGAGCGTAGTATCAGTAGTGATACTACGCCCATCAGCATACAATTTGATAGAAAATGTTTCGGCTGTTTGGGTTTTTTCATCCAGGAACAGATGGTTACCGCCACACCAACCGCCTTCCAGAATGTTAAATGGACCTATATTATCGCTATAGGTTTCATTTACTATTTGAGTATTAGTGGAATCGGAAGTAATGGAAACACGGTAAAATGTAAATAAGTCATTGGCCATGCATTTTTTGAACCAGTAGTTTATTACATGACGGTCATCGATCATAGAAGATATATATACATCTTCCCCTGTCTTCGTTATTATGCTCAGTTTGTTTTGAGAATAAGACGATAGGGAATTAAACATACATATAATTAATATAATCCGGTCCATCTATTTGGTTAATGCTTTCATATTTCTACGGGCAGTAATATGACGTGCCAGGCGATCCATAATCTTCTTATCCTCCGGAGAAGTAGAATTATACATGTCAATAAATCCTTTACTTCCGGTGTAATATGCAATGGCAGAGGTCTCAAATACTTTGTGTTTCTCAAATGCCTCGATGTAGGCTAACATTCTGTCATACGAAGAATCCTCACAATCGTAAAGAGCCTTGCTGTCACATTCGAATTCCATAGCCATTCCATTGTTCAAAGCGAGTTCACAAGCTTCGTCCAGTCGGGAGTCAGGGATATCCTTTGTGAAGAAATGGTTCGGCTGTTGATATGCGATATCAAATCCCAAGTCTTTCCACTGTTCGTATCCTTTGGCCTTCCAATAGGGGATCCATACAAACTCTTTTTTCTTTGAGCGGATGTATTGACTTACATATTTAGGAAGATCTTTACAGGTTGCTATATCTTCATCTACCCAGTAGAAACCGGCAAGTTCCAGATTTTTGTATTTAGCTTTTTTAAAACGGGTCATGAGTTGGTCTATATACCATTGGGCTGCTTTAACCTGGTCAGACTGTTGATTAAAATCAAGAGGATTTCCATCGATGCTTCCCCAGTCTTTTTGTTTAGGTAATGGTATAGCAATTCCTAAAATGACTTGATGTTTGAAGGATGGTTTTCCGATGTTTTTTTTCTCATTTTCAATGCATTGGTTTAATGCATCCAGCGCTTTCCCTTTTTCAAACAACCTGTCGAGAAGCCATTCCCATTCTATTTTTCGTGCCTGCTTTTTGGCATATCCATAGGCATAATTATGACCTTTACCATCGGCAAACTCGAGGAACAGAAAGCCATCGAATAACCAGTCTTTCGTGCCGTTGGCAAACTGATGGGTGACATACGGGACAAACTGATCAGGAGTCCAGTCGATTCTCTGTACACCTCCCTGGTATATTAATGCAAGATCTCTGATCTTACTGGTTTTATACTTGTTCTTTTGACTATTTTGAGCTTCTATCAGATGTATAGGAGCTACAATGATTAGTATCACTAAGAAATATAAAATCTTTTTCATGTTTGTTCTTTTTATAAATAAGTTTCTATTAGTTTATTATCGTACAATAACTTTTCTGGTTTCTCCGTCAATTTTTACTATATAAACACCTGGTGCGCATTGTAGCTTTCTGGTATTTTCACTGACAAGTATTCCATTTATAGTGTATATCTTGATCGATTCGGCGATTCCCTCTATACGTAATTCTCCGATACCCCCTGCCACAATAACATCAGTCTTCGGGTCATTGGTAGTTTCAATACCTACGCTCCGGCTACGCCTTTTTAATATATGATTGGCTATTCTATCAAGAATAAGAGTGTTTTCGATAGAATTTGAACGATACATATCAAGTATACCTTTTGTTCCTGAGTAATAGGCTATTGCCGAATTTTCAAAGACATTATTCTTTTCAAAAGCATTGATATAACTCTCCAGTCTACTGTAATATGAATCTTCGTTTTCGTATAATACACGACTATCGAACTCTACTTCCAATCCCATATTGAATTTATTTGCAGTATTGCATGCCTGAAGGAGGCGATCATCTGCTATCTCTTTGTCAAAGAAATGATTCGGTTGTAAAAAAGCAGTATCAAATCCTAACTTTCTCCATAAGTTATACCCCTGGGCATTCCAGTATGGAATCCAATAAAATCGTTTATTCAGTTGGTGGATATAGTCACTTACATCTTTTGGTAAATCTCCGCATTTAGCAGTGCTCTCCTCAAGCCAATAAAACCCTGTTAGTTCGAGATTCTCGTATGCTCCTTCGTTAAATCGTTCTGTGAGTTGGTCAATGTACCATTTTGCAGCTTTTATCTGGTCATTTCGATGTGCAAAGTTTAATACTTCTCCATCAAGGCTTCCCCAATCGGTTTGATCAGTAATAGGCGATACTACCCCTAATACTATTTTGTGTTTAAACTGAGGTTCTCCGATAATCGTTTTATAATGTTCGATACACGAATTCAATGCATCGAGGGATTTACCTTTTTCAAAGATTCTGTTGAGTAACCATTCCCAATCACTCTTTCTGGCATTTCGTGCTCCATAATTATACCCGAATGCTATCTGCCAGTTATCTGTAAATTCAAAAAATAAAAAAGAGTCGAAAAACCAGTCCATACGTCCATCGGCAAAAGTATGTATGACATAGGGACGTAGTTCGTCTTCCGTCCATTCGGGGCGATGAGTACCTCCCTGATAGATAAGAGCCATATCTGATATTACATCAGTCTGGTAAGCTGCCAGTGTCGTATTTACTCCGGTAAGGATACTTATTATGACTATAAGTGTTATATATTTTTTTTTAAGTGTTGTGATAAACATTCTTTTCTTTTTATCAGTTATGACTTTTTTCAATAATGGTAGTAATCGTTTTTGTAAACCGGTTATTTAATGGAGAGTTTCATAACGTTTACTTTCTCAACGGGTTTTAGTACATCATTCACTTTCCAAGTTTTATCTTTACGGATACTGAATGGAATGGTAGCCTTAAGGTCATTACTTGAAGAACCGAAAGACAGGAGATATTTCCCTTTTGATGTAAGCCATTGCGAATTGTTTTCATCGAATGAAGCTATATCATAATCGGTAAACTGAAGTTTTATTATTTCACTTTCTCCGGGTTTTAACTCCCGGGTTTTTCCAAAGGCTTTTAATTCTATATCGGGTTTTTGAATGAAGGTTTCAGGAGCAGAAATATAGAGTTGTACCACTTCCTTGCCGGATACATTACCTGTATTGGTCACCTCAATATTTGCGATCCATTTATTATTTTTTCTTTCTATTTTAGGTTTGCTGAAAGAGAAATTGGTATAAGATAGTCCATATCCGAAAGGATAAACAATCGATTGCTTTACTGTATTAAAGTAACGGTAACCCACCCATATATCTTCTTCATAATTGGTATAATCGAAATTTTTGCCACTCTTGGTCTCTCCTACCATTGGAAAGTTTTTAGAAGAAGGAATATCGAAATAATCTGTCGGGAAAGTCATCGGGAGTTTTCCGGAAGGGTTTACTTTCCCACTAATTATATCTGTTATGGCATCTCCACATTCTTGCCCCGGAAACCATGCCAGCAGTATAGCGTCCGGTTTATCCTTCCAGGAATTCATTTCCATTACGCCGCAGACATTCATTACTACAACTACTTTTTTTCCTAAGGCATGAAATTGGGAGGATACTTTATCGATCATAAATTTTTCTTCGGGAGTAAGATAGAAATCTCCCTCTAACCTTCTGTCGGATTCTTCTCCGGAGCCTCTACCGATAACGATTAGTGCAATATCAGAATTTTTAGCTTCCTGTTCGATGGTATTTTCTGCCTTTGTCAGATCCATTTCGGGAATGACTGTCCTGTTATAAGATAATTTTTCCCAGTCAGTACTTTGGGGGTGTTTATCAAGAAGATCATTCTGGAATTCTACGAATTTTGTATAGATTCCTTTCAATCTGTTGTTGAGTTGATAGCCGCCATTTTCAAGTCCGGTAGATATATCAGTAATATGAGCTTTATTTACATTTGATGAACCTGTACCACCTGCAATAGACTTGTATGCAGTAGCACCGAACAGAGCAATTTTAGTCCCTTTGGGTATGGGAAGAAAAGAGTTGTCATTTTTCAGTAATACCATTCCTTCGGTGGCTATACTACGTGCTAATTCTGCATTTTCGGAAAGGTTGGGAGCTTCTGTATACTTCCAGTTTTTATAAGAAATAGATTTGAAAATGAGTTCCAATGTATATTTTACACTTTTGTTTAAAGTAGCTTCACTGATCCGGCCACTTTCTACTCCGGCTATTATTTCGTCTATTTGAGATTGTTCTCCCGGCATCATTAAATCTGTTCCACCGTTAAGCTGGTCGGCGGTATCCCTTTTTTTATACCAATCGGTCACTATCAGTCCGTTGTACTTCCACTCGTCGCGAAGAATTGTTTGAAGTAGTTCCGGATTAGCCTGAGTATATTTACCCCCAATTTTGTTATAAGAACCCATTACGGTCCATGGATCGGAGTTTTTTATACAGATTTCGAATCCTTTGAGATAGATTTCGCGTAGTGCGCGTTGTGAGATGCGTGCGTCGTTATAGAGTTTGCCGGTTTGCTGATTATTGGCTATAAAATGCTTTAGGCTGGTCCCAATACCTTTGTCCTGAATTCCGTTAATCATGGCTGCTCCCATGATGCCTGAGAGGTAAGGGTCTTCGGAGAAATATTCAAAATTGCGTCCGCAAAGAGGATTGCGCATGATATTGATTCCCGGTGTAAGTACGATATCGACACCATATGCCCTGGCTTCATCGCCTATTGCATTGCCTTCCAGTCGTGCTATGTCTTTATTCCAGGTGGCGGCTAATGCGGTAGTGGAGGGGAAACAGGTGCAATAAGAGGTGTATTTTTTAATTGGATAGGGGGATTTCCCGCTTACCGGGTTTTCTGCCGGGCCTGTAGAGGGGATGCCCAAAGAATCATATATGATGTATTTCCAATTCGATGGAACAGGGGTGATTCGTACACCGACCGGACCATCTGCCAGGTTGATGGAGGGAATGCCTAAAGAATCGATAGGAAAGGTATATCCTGCGGAACCTGCAACCATGTGGCTTAAGCCGTTATCACTACCCGTACATCCTACCAGAAGCCGGGCTTTTTGTTCTAAAGTAAGTTGGTTTATAATCGAATTTATATCTTTAGGTAATGGCTTATTACCGGCCAGTACGTTGCCAAATGAAAAGACGAGAGCGTATAATATAGGTATTATGGCTTTCTTCATGGTGTAGATGGTTTCTTATAGTTAGGTAAATGTGATTGATAAAAAGAGGCTGTAGAAAGAAAATACTACAACCTCTTCTCTCTGTTATCCTGTGTAACTGGTTATGTTAAGAAAATGATATTTGAACGAATGGCATTTACTTAACCATAACTTTAGTTACATTGTTATCTGTTTTAACAATATATGTTCCCGGAATGCACTTAACATTGTGTTCGTTTCGGCTTATAAGAGTACCGCCAATGGTATAAACCTCGATAAAAGTCGGTTCACCTTCGATGGTTATTTCACCCTTACCACCGATAATTGTTGCTTTGGGAGCTTCTACTTTTGCAACACCGGTACCACCTTCAACTGTGAATAAATATTTTGCAATGTATCCACTGGGGAAGTATTGATAAATATGAGCCTGGGTTTCGCTGATAGCTTCAGCCGAAAGATGATTTCCGTAGAAAGCGTTGCCGATATACATGGGATTACCATCATCTTTTTGTTCTGAATATTTTGTTGCTATTCTTACCGATTCATCACTCTCTTCAACATCAGGGATAGCTTTCGTAGCCAGTTTTGATACGGTGAAACCATCGGCATTGTTCGAGCCGGAAGGATATACGATGTAATCTTGTCCTCCGAGTTTGAAGATATAGAATCCTGCGCATCCGCTGTGGCGGGGTGTTATATAATAAGAGTCGTGCGACCAGTTTCCATCTTCATCCAATGATAACTTTTGGATGGAATTGCAATTCGTCTTATTAAATAACGGACTTAAAATAGACACATTTTCTTTTCCTTCCCAAGCTGAGATGATCGTAGTAGTGGCAAAGTTTCCTGCGACTTCGAAGGGGCTTGCATATGTGTAAGTGTATGTGTTGGCCACATCTTGTTTACCGTCTATGATAGGTATTTCTACCAGCTGGGGGTAATAGGTGGTACCCATGTATATGATACCGCCGGTTTCCTTATCAAGTACGTTGCCTTGAACATGTCCCCAAAAGTCGAGACGTCCTCCTGTGATACCGCTTAATGCAATATCTATCGCTGCTGAGCCGTCGGCAGGAATAATTCTCAATTCATTGATATCCTTGTTAAAAGGATCAGGAAATGTACCGATACGTACGAGGATGTTTCCTGCATCATCGAAAGTAATGTTAGTACCTGCTCCGGAAGGAATTTCTTGGATTTTTCCGGTTTCATTCCATACTTCGATTGTCTTGGCTGCCTTGTTTTGAAGATAGAATTTTCCATCTCTACCAAAACCTTGGCGTACGTCCAATGTCAATGGAGCCACATCCGTGTTCATCCATAACAAAGTAAGATTTGAATCCATAGTAGACTTCGCATCTGCAACAGAAGGAGTCAAAGCGAACATGCCGGTTAGCATTAACGCTGCTGTAAGTAATTGTTTTTTCATCACCTTTGAAATTTAAGTTAAACAATAGAACTATTTTTGATTGAATTACTGTATCAGTAATTTGGCTATCTTATTGGATGTTTCACCTGATATTGAAATCATATAAAACCCTGGGCTTAACGATTCGGTCGGTAGTGTTACCGCGGCGTCTTCGCTATTTTCACAATTAAAACTGTTTACCAATTGTCCGGTAGCATTATAAATATTTATTTTTGCGCTTCCGTTGAAATTGATACGGGCTTGCTCTCCTGTTCTTATGGGGTTGGGGTAGATATTTACATCCTTGTCTCCATCAGCTATGGAAGTTATCCCTGTTCCGGAACTTTCTACTGTAACGAGTATTGTTGATGTCAATTCATCTAAAGAGGCTGTTAGTAGTTGAGTACCTGTACCATTACACAGTACCGTACTCCCGTTTTCTTGTACTTTTCCCAATTTCGCACTGCAGGAAAGCATGATTCCTTTTACATTCGTATCAATCAACACACCCTGTGCATTGTAGCCGTATATCACCGGAGAGTAATAACTATTGCGTTCCACTTTTTTAGCGTAGTCGGCAAAGCGAATTTCTGCTATTACCTTGTCCTCAGTGACGGGAGTTGTGATAAACAGTCCGTTTTTGACTGCTCTCAGGCTCCCTTCACTTGGTGTATTGACCACTCCCAATTCTTTGACATATAAAGTAGAGGAACCGCCGCCATCGAAATTCAGAGCCTCCGTACATCCCAGATTGAGCATGATTGCAGCCAGGTCTTTTGAAGGTACACCGACCGATACTCCTGTTTGGCGACCATCGACAACCAGCAGTATGGCCTTTGTCCCATCCGAATTATAGCCTATTGCCGTACGGGGTTCCCGGTTGGCCAGATGATCCAATGCACCTTGCGTTTCAAGGATTTTGCCTCCCTGTAAGAGTATCGGGCATCCGCCGCACATTTCCATGATATCTGTTTTCACTACGTTGTCAAAATAGAGGGTTGGAGTCACTTCAAACTCTTCACCTAATTGCATTTTGGCTAATGTATTTGCTGTAAATCCTGTACCGGATAAGACAAACCCTCCTTCAGGAATCGACATATTACCAACGTCTTTGACCGGTGCAATGGTGACACGCATTTTAGTTGTTCCCTCGGCTTTCAATGGGCCATCGACAGGTACAGCTCCTACTTCTACTCCCGCACCTTTGGTACCTGTAGTACTTCCTTTACGCGAAGTGAATAATATCAGTTCATTATCGCTACGTACTGCATTGACAGCTTTGATAGATGCCTGTCCGGCATTTGGCGAGACTAATTTAAATGTCGTATAGGGGGCACCGGAACAGAATTTCTTATCTTTATCAATACCTATTGCATACCAGCCGGTTCCCTTATAACTCTTATAGAGTTCGCCATCTGCCACAGTTGTACCTACAGGGCCCATACCACCAATGAAATCGGCATTCACCCCGGCAAAATATATATTTTCGGGATCGTTGTGAGATGCCGGCATGTTCGGTACGGTTACGTTACTTGTCAGATTATCTTTCCCCATTATTAATTTCAGGTTTACATTCGGGTTGGTCATATCGGTGGTTGTATAAAACACACGTAGCTTTACCGGTCCTTCCAGAGCTAAAATTGTTTGGGTAGTTCCGGGACCTATCACTATGTGCGATAAAGTATCCACACGATATTCGACATTTTGCAGTTTCCAGGTATTGGAAGCAAAAGAGCTGAATGTGAGGCAACTCAATAAAAATAATGGTAAAGAATATCTGTTTTTCATGACTCTATAAATTTATTCTTATGCCTTGCAGGGCTTTTACAGTAATCTTTTTATGGTCAGGCAATACTATTTCATGATCGACACTGTCCATATTCACGTAATATTGAACTTTCTGACCTTTAGAAGAGAGCCATTCGGAACCGGCAACAACATTCATATCTCCGAATCCGGGGACATCTATTGACGGATTATCTCCTTCCGGTATGATTTCTTTTATATATCTTCCGCCGACAAAAACGTCATGTTGTTTTTTGCGTAACGTAGAAAGAGTCTTTAAAAAATTAGCTTCTCTTTTGGCTTCGTCTTTCATTAACAAAGTTGGGTCTACCCATCCTAACTGGGAGCCATACAGAAAGCATTGCATGGTTTGATACAGAAAATCACCACGATTCACTCTGTCGGTAGGAGAGTAAGTATAAGCCGAGGTGATGAGCCTGTCGGAATAAACCATCGGGAACAAAGGCACAATCTTGCAGCCGTTGTGAGGAGAATTGACCGTAAGCAACAAATCGAACATGTCGATGTAACATTCCGCATTTTCCTCGCTTATAAGTATGTTGCCCGGTTCCAGGTGATGAGTACGGAGAGAGTCCATCAGATGACGGTAAGATTTATGCCAGTAATCACCTCCGCCACAGGCATGTCCATGGTTGGTAGCCCAGCAGGGCTGAGGGGCTGCTGCCGCTATCTGGTCGATATATACTCCGTTTGTTTTCAACTCTTTTTGGATTTTTATTACAAGATCGGTTATGATGTTTTGCCACAGTCCGGATGCGGGACAGGTGACAGTGTTCAATACCTGTGACGTTGGGTAAATTTCGGTATAAAGTGTACCGTCTGGCTTTCTGCACGAGGCAGAAGCCCCGTTCAGAGTTTTATAGCTGTCACTGTCAGGATCCCACAACCGGCCGTTAATGTAGGGAACGGTATGACAACCTCTTTTCCTTACTTCGGCTATCATGTCGGCAAAGCCGGCTTTTGCCGGGAAGTAGTCGGGATAATGCGTATCATAAGGATAATGGTGCCAGAAGTACCAGTGAACAAAGGTGTTTTTGCCATACAGGTCGATGGCTTTATTTACGGCACTTCTTACGGTGTCGTTTACTCCTTTTGCTCTAATCCAGATATCGGTATCCAAAAGCCACTGTGGTATATTACGGGATGCCAAAGGTTTACTTCCCCATTCGGTAGTAAAAGTGAAAGGGCGGTACCATTTCGTTGCGGCATCTTGCCAACCGATATTTGAATATCCGATAACTGTTGACCATGGAACAGTGAATGTTTCGGTTGTATCGTCCGACCAACCTTCGGAAGCTACAATATCTGTTAATAGAGTAACACTCTTTTCACCTACGGCAGCTCTGAAGTCTTTGCCGCAAGCTTCTTTATCTTCGGTAGCGTAATAGACTGAACCGTCTGAATTGTGAAGAAGCAGGAGCTGCATAGAACCGGTTACCGAAGGATAGCTTGAAGAATACACCTGAGGATTCTTCAGCTCGTACTCCGCACCCCAGCCTGCTGAGGTGATTAATTTGGCATCATCAGGACGCGTTACGGTTACGCGTGGAAACTGGGTATTACTTATCAACCAACCTTCGGGAGTTCCCGCCTGGATATCCCAATAGATAAGTTCTGAATCGTCAGGAACAGAAACAGTCATTACCACCGGGACCAAATCATTGTAAGTGAGTCTCATGTTCCACTTGAAAGCAATGGCAGTATTACCGTTTTTTGTTCCTTTCGACCATCCGGTATATTCTCCATGAGAAGGGAAAAGCACCGGATTTTCTCCTTGGGGACCTTTATAGGTGAGTGTCCACGGAACAGTATTATATCCTTTGCCCAATATTAATTCTTTTCCGCTAAGGGTGAGTTTCGAGATATCGAAAGCTTCGCCCTTAGGAAATTCAACTCTCACTTTGCTATTCCGGAGTGTCACGGTCGAGTCGGTTTCGGTAATTTGCGTACCTTTGGCTTGGCCCCACGATGCAGTTAAGCTTACGAGAGAGACAAGAATAGATATTAAACAACTTTTCGTCATAATCTATGAGTTTACGGGTATTATATGGTGATTATCAATAATCAGGGTTAGTAAGATTCGGGTCGCGGTCTGTTTCCAAACGTGGGATAGGCCACCATGTGAATTTCGGATCCCAATATCTGTTTCTGTCGCGCACCCTGAGTTTGTCTTTATAAGCCTCATATGAAGGAATATCATTAAGGTCGTGCCGTTCGTCTGTCTTAAAATTAGGAATATCAGTTGGCTCTAATCCTTCATATCTGATGTCCGGTTTAGGTTGTCCGTAAGAGGGATGCTCGTTAAGCATATCACCTATACCCCAGCGCCGAACATCAACGAAGAGTAATCCTTCGAGCGCCAATTCAACTTTGCGTTCGCGTCGTATTAACTGTCGCATTTTGTTTTGATCTCCTTTCCTGTCTGTCGAAACCTCCGGCATTCCGGCGCGTTTGCGTACTTCGTTAATGGCCGAATATACCGATTCGTCCAACTCATTGAGTTCAATTTTGGCTTCGGCATACGAAAGGAGTATCTCAGCGTAACGCATCAGAATAAGATTGCTTGAAGAACTCATCAGCAATTCGGTATTTTCATCGGCATATTTGCGCCATAAATATCCTACTCCACTGTTCACAAGTGAGGGGCTGGTAGAAGTGACATCTACATTCGGTGCGGTATACCAGGCGTTTCTACGGGGATAGAACCGGGTTTTATCATCATAAATGTTTAGAATAAGTTTTTGAGGGTTATTGCCGTCGGTAATGGTATAGTTTATTGTGTCACCATGTCCTGCTAATGTGGCATTAAAACGCGGATCTCTGTTTAAGGTAGGCTGTTTCGGGTCATAAAGAGGAGATTCGTCTATACGTTTTCCATCGATACATTCGTAAGTATCTACAATCAGAGAACTCGGGAAACGTACCGATGATGCATAGTTACGCGATGAATGTCCATAACCTACTGTATGCAATTTTTTCGTTCCGTTTGTAGAATACATTAATTCCCATAACAGTTCGTCTCGGACTTCACTCTTAGCCTGGCCGGTCAGATTGAACAAGTCGGAGAATTTGGGTGCCAATTTACGTTTACCGATCACCTTACTTGCTGCATCGGCGGCTATGCTGAAGTACTCGGCGGCTTTATTTTCTACATTAAAGCTTCCACCAAATAATCCTATACGTGCTATTAATCCGTATGCGACGGCTTTGTCTACCCGTCCCCGTTGGGCTGCGGTCCACGGGAGATAATCGGCAGCATCGTTCAGGTCTTTTATCAGAAAATCGATAATCTCTCCTTTTGGAGTACGTCCTACCTTGTACTCATCGATAGTTACAGGAGCAGTAAAGAAAGGTACATCGCCAAATGCCGATATAAGATTATAATAAGCATAAGCCCTTAGTACGCGTGCTTCGGCATAATACTGCCTGGCCGCATCACTCATTCCTGCTACGGCATCTTTGGCACCGTAAATTACAGAATTGGCACGGGCGGCTATTTGATATTCTCCGGTCCAGAACGCCTGAATCTTTCCATTGTCGGGATTTAACGTTCCCCCTGCACCAATTGAACTATTTTCATCTTGTTCGAGTCCGTATGCCGTATAATGGTCGAGCACAATACATGCAGGTACTGCCCAGTTCATATCGAAATACAAAAGAGGATAAATACCGGTAACGCCTTCTTTCAATCCTGCTTCGGTTGCATAGAATCCTTCGGCATCGTAGGCAGGGTTTTCCTGGTCGAGAAAATCGGCACATGAGCTAACACCCATCGTGATAAAAAACGTAGCTATTAAATTATATAAGGTTGTCTTTTTCATCTTTTTCATCAATTAAAATTCCACATTGAGTCCGAATATAAATGTCTTGTTCAACGGATAGCAGCTTGCGCCTGATCCGATACTGTTTTCAGGGTCGAAACCTTCGTAAAAGTTGTTTTTTATGGTAAACAGATTCTGTGCACTTGCATAAATTCTCACTTTGGATAGCGCAGCTTTCTGTATCCATGTTTGCGGCAGCGTATATCCTAATACAATATTTTTCAGGCGGCAATAGGCTCCGCTTTTTACCCAGAAGCTTGATATCATATTGTTTGGATTGGTTCCGCTGGGATCTTCAAGTAAGATCGGGAATTTTGCATGGGGGTTGTCCTCAGTCCAATAATCCAGTTGATATTTATATATCGTGTAATTGCCGGATAAAGCACGTGCCCCTGCTCCGGAGTAATATACATCTCTTTTACCCACTCCCTGAAAGAACAAGGAGAAATCAAGACCTTTCCAATCGCCGCCTAATGTCAGTCCGAATTCATATCGCGGAGTAGAGTTGCCGAGTATCGTACGATCGTAATTATCTATTTTTCCATCGGGAACTCCATCCGGACCGCTGATATCTTTATATTTAATATATCCCGGTTTTATATTGTTGGGGTTACCACCGTATACGGGAGAGTTGTTGATCTCTTCCCGGCTTTGGAAATAACCGTCGGCAACGTATCCGTACCATGAGTTATATTCTTCGCCTTCTTTGGTGATTGTTGTAGTGCCTACGTACTCTTTCCCATATAAGTCTATTACTTTGTTTTTTACATCAGAAAGATTTCCTTTGACGTAGTAGTTTACATTACCGATACGGTCTTGCCAGGATAGCGAAAGTTCCCAGCCGCTGTTTCTCATCGAACCGGCGTTTTCCCATGGAGCCGTCATTCCTACGAACAATGGAACGGGGAATTGCTGAAGCATGTCTGTGATATTTTTTATATAATAATCGAAGGTTGCATTCAAACGGTTATTAAACATACCAATATCGATACCCGCATTAATTTGTTTTGATTTTTCCCAGGTTATTGCTTCGTTAGCCAACTGAATCTGTGCGACACCGGCAGCAAGCTCTTTATCAAACCAATATCCATAGGTGGTAGTGCTTCCTATAGATGAAGCATAGGGATAATAGCCACTGATAGCCTGGTTACCTAATTCTCCATAGGAGGCTCTTAGTTTCAGATTGCTTACTACACTTTTAGCCGATTCAAAGAAGTTCTCTTCGGATATTCTCCATCCGGCGGATACCGAAGGGAAGAAACCCCAGCGATGTCCTTTCTTGAATCTTGAAGTACCATCGTAGCGACCGTTGACTTCGAGCAGATATCTGTCATTGTATGCATAATTTAGTCTAAAGAAATATGACAGCATAGACCATGCGTATTTTGAACTGGAATTCGATGCGGTACTAACGTCACCATTTACAAGTTCTTCATATCCATCGTAATAATAATTTTTACGACCGGCTAACAGATAAGTGTTATGTAATTCTTCGCTTTGAAATCCAACTAACGCTTTCAGGTAGTTCTTATGGAAATTCTTTTCATAAGTTCCCTGCAGATTATATTGTTTGGTAACTGTTTTTGTTCTATGTTCTGATTTTGATGATCCTGTCGTCGGAAATTCTCCCTTTGATACGCCACTTTCGTATACCTGATAGGGTTTTACAAATGCATTAGTTTCGCCATCTGCGCGTTTCCATGAATATGCTCCGAAAATATTGAAGCCCTTGAAGGGATCGATAGACAAAGTTGTTCTTGCAGTATATTCGGGAGCAATACTATTTGTTGTACATCCGCTTTGTACCATAGCAATGGGATTGGTTCCGTTAATGCCATACCCCCATGTACCATCGGCGTTGATACCCGACATGATGGGGGTCATGGTCAGGGCTTTGCCTATGATATTGGCGGGAGTATCCATTACGGGAGATTTAGCAGTAGCCTGGCGTATGCCTATATCTACTCCGAGTTTCATCCATTTATTAATTTGGGTGTCTGTGTTTACGCGTAAAGAAGTTCGTGTGAATTTGTTATTATCGATAAGGCCGTTTTGTGCATAATATCCTGCTGTAGCAAAAAGTTTTGTTATATTGTTACCGCCACTGATACTAACAGAATAATTTTGGGTGGTTGCGTGGTCTTTGATTACTTCTTTTCGCCAATCCGTATCGTAATAATTAATGTTGTCTACACCCCCGTTTTTATAAATATCGATGGTTTGGGTGTATAATGGTTCTTGGCTTGCGTTGACACGTGCCACATCTACTGCCTGCATGTACTCGATGGCGTTTGTAGGCGTAGGCAGTGTGGTTGGTTTATTATAACCCATATAGCCATTAAATGTTAGTTTCACTTTTCCTTCGGAACCTCGTTTTGTGGTAACCAATATTACCCCATTTGAAGCCCTTGAACCATAGATGGAGGCAGAAGCTGCATCTTTTAATACAGTAATTGATTCTACCGAATTCAAATCGATGCGGTTCATGTCACCTTCTACCCCGTCGATTAATATCAATGGAGAGGTTGCTGAGTTCAGTGAGCCCAACCCTCTAATCTTGATAGAGGCATTGTCTGCTCCCGGTTGACCAGATGATTGAATGGCAGTAAGTCCGGGGATTACACCCTGTAGTGCAGCGGAGCCTGTAGAAACACTTCGTCTGAGAATATCTTCGCTGTTCACACTTTGTACTGATCCCGTGAGATTTATTTTCTTTTGGGTACCATATCCTACGACTACTACATCGTCAAGAAGAACATTGGAACTATCCAGAATGATGTTCTTGATTTCAGATTTGTTTACCTTAATCTTTAGCGGAGTATAACCTATATACGTATAAGTTAGTGTAGTCGGTTTTTCTAATTGTAACTCATAGTTACCGTCAATGTCCGTGATTGTTCCAACGTTGTTGTCGGATATGATGGAAGCTCCTATCAAAGCTTCACCGTCACTTCCCTTTACCTGACCTTTAATTATAATTTTTCCGACCGATTGAGGGTTTGATTGTGTACTCCTTTTTGACAGGATGATTTGTTTCTGACTTTTAATAATATATGCAATTTCGGTATCTTTGAATAAACTATTGAGTATGGTTTCAATGGATTTATTCTCTGTTTTGAAACTGACCTTTTTAGTGAAATCCGGTAAGTTCTCTGCATAAAAGAACTTATAACCGGTGTCTCCCTCAATTATTTTGATTGCCTGTGCAATTGTTTTATCGGCAATACTAACAGAATGCTGTGCGTGAACCGGATAGGTTATAACTAATAACACTAACAGGCATAACAGCTTAAACGGTTTTAAATTATTATTTTTCATAGGCTTAATTTGTTAACTGGTTTATTTTTATCTATGTTTTTTTATTATATTCTTTTGGGCAGAGACTGTTATTACAGAGTCGGTTACTGTGTATGTCAGCGGATAACTCAGACTCATCACATATAGGACATTAGTTAATGAGTTATTCTGAATGGTACCGGTGAATTTCATATTTCTCAATTTTGCATCGTTGATATTGATTTTTACGTTGTACATCCTTTCAATAGTTTGTGCAATGGAAGACAAGGGTTCGGCATTACAAACAAGCTGTCCTGTTCTCCAATAATTAGCGATTGAAATATCATCAGTTACTGATGCTTTGATAGTCTGTCGTTTCAGATTATAAGTAGCTACTCCGTTGGGAAGAAGAGTCACACTCTCTTTGTTGTTGTAGACTTTGACTTTTCCTTTGGCAAGAGTAGTAGTAATAAGGCTGTCAGCAGGATATGCTTTTACGTTAAATTCAGTACCTAAAGCTTCAATGTCTACTCCGTTGCATGTTACAACAAATCTTTTATCAGGATTTTTGGCTACTTCAAAATAAGCCTCCCCATTAAGACTTACCATGCGCTCTTCGGAATTGTAATTACCGGAAAATGATATCTTAGATGCAGAATTCAAATGTACTATGGTACCGTCTGCTAAGCGCATACTTCCCTTTTGGCCGGGTTCCACTTCAAAAGTATAGATGTTGCTCTCCATACTCTCTTGATGTTCTGCAAAATTATTGTATAGTAAGTATGCAGTAAATGTTGAGCATACTATAATTGCAATAGCGGCAGCGACTCTTGGAATAGAGTAAATACGGCGTTTGATGCTATGTTTGGGCGATACAGGTTTGGAAGAAACGGCTCCTTTGATTTTTAGCTGAATGTTATTCCATATTTCACTTTTGAGCGATTCATCAATATCTTCGGAGGCACTTTCCCATGCTTCCCTGCTATTGCGTTCGGCATCTTCAGAATTCATCCATTTGGCCAGTTCAGCACGTTCGGATGTTGAAGAAGAGCCTGTGAGCAGGTTCGTGATTAAATGTTTTATGCGTTCTATCTTCATCTTCTGTGGTTATTTATAGTATATATCCACAGCTCCCACAAAAGGATTACAAGAAAATGAAATATTTTAGAAATTTATCGAAGATACTGAAATAAAGATCATGAAAGCAGAGCCCATTTTGGACTTAAGAAAACTAATCGTACGATGTATTTGGGTAGAAACGGTTTTTTCTGAAATAGAAAGTTCCTGTGCTATTTCTTTGTTAGACAGTCCTTTGCTCCATCTCATCAGGAATATTCTGCGACGTGCTTCCGGAAGTTCGGCCAATAGAGAAAGAATTTGTTGTTCTATCATGTCGCGTGATAAATTTTCTTCTATGTCCGATTCTTCCTCTTCTTTGGCGGTTTCCTGTACCTTGATGGCATAACTTTTAAAGATATTGAGGCGGCGTATTTCACGGAATAATAAATTTCGGGCAATAGAATATATATAGCCTTCAATATTGCCATTCACATCGAGATTTGATCGTGAATCCCATAATTGGAGAAACGTGTTTTGAGTAATATCTTTCGCCAGATCCGGGTCATATATAAACGAATTTATATAATTGAAAATCTTTCCTACATAACTGTTGTAGAGTGATTCAAAGGTCTCTCTATTGCCGGAAATAAAAGATTCTATATCGTTTTGTTTTTTCATAAAAAACGGATTTGTATGATAATTGCGATGGTTCTCTAAAAATATTATTTATTTTAGTCTTATTGGATTGAAAAATCTGATTTTATCGGATTTCTTAATTCATTTGTAACTTGAAATTCGTTTAAAATTTAAAGTTGTCATTGCAAAATGCAATTATTTGATAATTACTTGCCCTTTTCATCCTTTTGCGTTAATAAATTGCAATATTAGTAACTAAAAATAAATATTAATAATATATTTGTTTCCAAAATCGAGTATGCCATGAAAAAATTATTTTTTATTCTCATTCTTTTATCCACTTTGAATATAAATGCTCAGGACACTTTGAAACTCAGGGTGATGACTTATAATCTGAGATTCGGTGAACTTGCCACTATCGATCAGTTAGCGGAACACATCAAAGCTTTTCAACCTGATTTCGTAGCTCTTGAAGAAGTGGATGTAAATACTCATCGGACACTCGCACCTCATCAAAATGGCAGAGATATGCTCTCTGAATTGGCCGGAAAAACTAATATGTTCGGACTCTATGGAAAAACGATTCATTTCAGTGGTGGTTATTACGGTATTGGAATACTTTCCAAACATCCTTATATAAGTGTAAACAAATTAATGTTGCCTAATCCTCAAGGGGTGGAACCTCGCGCTCTTCTTGAGGGATTGTTTGAGGTTGGGAAATCAGATACTATCTTTTTTGCAGCCACCCATTTGGATGTGACAGACGAGAAAACTCGCGAATTACAAGCACAATACATCACTGATTATTTTAAAAGTTCTTCTTATCCTGTGATAATCGGCGGAGATTTTAATGCTGAACCCAATTCTAAAGTCATAAAGAAAATTATGGCTCGTCATTGGTTGGATGCAACCGATTCGGCTTTAACTTTTCCCGCCTGGGAACCTAAAGTAAAAATTGACTATCTATACGCCCGTCCTCAAAAGGGGTGGAGAGTAGTACGAACCCAGGCGGTTCACTCATTGTTGTCAGATCATCTTCCTATTATCACGGAACTTGAATATGTGCGTGAATAATAAATTGTTAGGTTTCATTTACATATATTTCATTTATTAAATTATTTTTTATCCCAGTTCTTTTCTATTTCTTCGAGGCTTTTTCCGGTGGTTTCGGGAACCAGTTTCCATATAATGAGAATATATGGAACACACATGCCTGCGAAAATGAGGAATGTACCTGCCGGAGTAAGATTTTGTAGCATCCAGGGAGTGAGTTGCCCGATGAGAAAAGTTCCGATCCAGAGCGAGAACCCGGCAATGGACATAGCCAGTCCCCGGACTTTGATAGGGTACATTTCGGATAGAAGTACCCAGATAACAGCACATATGGATATGGCACAACAGAATATGTAGCTTAGGAAAAATATCAATAATGCAGTGCTTGGTATTTGCAATTCGGCTCCTTTGATAAAGTAAAATGCAATAAGCACTAACGAGATTATCATTCCCGAAACGCCATAATATACGAGTTTCTTTCGTCCGACCTTATCGATGATAACCAATGCCAGTACGGTAGTGAGCATGTTAACCATTCCCACCAACACCTGGTAGAAAAGAGAATCTCCACTGGAGAGGCCACTTTCCTGAAAGATAGACGGGCCATAATAAAGTACGGCATTCACTCCCATGAATTGCCCTAAGATAGCGATGGATGCCCCGATAATTACTGCTTTGAGTATACCGGGCCGCAAAAGTAGAGACCATTCGGACTTGGATTCTCCGCCGGCAACTTGCCGTATGGCACTTATCTGTACCTCGGATTCGCTTTTACTGCCATAAATTCGTTGCAGAATACGGCTTGCCCGCATTTCTTTATTTTTAAGAACCAACCAACGGGGGCTTTCGGGAATAAAGAAAATGATTAAGAAAAAGAGTAATGCCGGAACTGTTTCCATACCCAACATTCCTCTCCATATCTCGTTTGAAAAGATTTTAACGATCCATTGGTTACTCGATTGGGCAGCGGCATCGGCTCCAAGCACTAATTGGTAATTGACCAGATAAGCCCCTAAGAAACCGATGGTTATGGCTAATTGGTATAATGATACCAGTCGTCCCCGGTATTGGGGAACGGATACTTCGGATATATATAATGGTGAAATAATAGAAACGACACCGATACCGACTCCACCGATAATACGGTATATCACCAGTTCATTGAAGGAGGATGCTAACGCACAACCTATGGCAGATGCCGAAAATAGTATGGCCGAGAGAATCATTGTGTTTTTCCGGCCACCTCTGTCGCTTAGAATTCCGGCGCAGGCGACACCACCGATAGAGCCTATCAACGCACAACCTACGTACCATCCGGCCTGAAGGGTGTTTAGCCCGAATTGTTGTGATACCTGTGCTATTGTTCCTGAAATAACGGCTGTGTCATATCCGAATAGGAAACCTCCTAAAGCGGCCACTACCGATAGAAATATGATATATCCTATATTTGTTTTTGATTGGTTCATTTCTGCTTATTATTTGATATCGAAATATTCTTTATAGCGATCATACAGATGCCCGGCCTGGAGATAAGCTGACTGCGGGCTCATAAAATGAGAGAATTCAAATGTTATGGCTTTATCGTATCCGGCTCTTTGAGCTGCCTCAAGTTTAAGTCGTAATTTATCAAATTTAATAGGGAAAAACTTAATAGGCATATCTCTGTCGAAAGATTCGGCATTTGTCCAGCATTTCAATCCATATTTATCGGCCAGTCTTTTGTTTACTTCAAAGAAGGCATCCAGTTCATGATAATCTATCTGTCCGTCCTGGAAAGCGCAAGCATCTACTACATCACTGATTCCGGCAAATATTTCATCCCATTCTTCTTCGTGTTCCTTCACTGAAATTGAATCTTTCCTGCTGAGCATGGCGCTTGAAGCCTGTACAGCTTTTTTTCCGTCAATCCATGGAGATATGAACGTAGGCAGTCCGTTTGAAATATCTTTGCATTGTTTTCCTAATGCGTGGAATGTGCCGATTGCACCTTTGGTTTTCCGGCTGATTTCCGTACTGATATACCATCCCTGAAAGCTTTTATACTTCTCTCCGTAATTTTTCCAGACTTCATCAATTACATGTTTGTTGTGTTCTATTTCCCAGGTGAGATCATTTGTGTCCCAATATCTTCCGGAGTCGTACAAGCCAAAATAGAACTTCATACCATATTTATCAGCCAGTCGCAGATACATATCCAAAAGATCGACCGAAGGTTTATAGCAACCCTGACCGATCAGATATTCAGATGGATAAGTAATAAATTTACGATATCCTGAGCGGATCATAATGACAGTATCTATACCAATTGCTTTCATGTGTCGGAAATCGGCATCCCACTCTTTTTCTCCCCAGTTCTGATGAGGGATGTCATGAGATATTTCATCCAGAAAAGTTCCGGTTATTTTTAGTGCATTATTTGTGGGAACGATGAGTTTGTTCCGGATTTCGTCAGTTGTAGTTTCTCGCTCCTTTGAAATGCATGAAGAGAGCCATGACGGTAAGGTAATAGCGGCGGTGCCTGCCAATACTGATTTCTTTAAAAATTCCCTCCGATTGTTGATTTTCATATTTCCTGGTTTTTATGATTGTACAGATTATTGGTTTTCTAAAAATAGTATATATTCTAATGGATAGTAGTTTGTTGCACTTTCTTTGTGCATCCTTTTCTAATCTTCTATTTATAGGAGATTAGAAACCTGTTTTTCTAAGAATGTCTCAATCTTTTCGGCAAATAAAACAATAAAATTATAATCTTGCAAGTATTTAATTAAATATTTTATTAAATACTCTAATAAAATGGATATATTATATAAAAAGACCCGAATATATTAGGGAAGAAAAACTATAAGTTGAGTGAAAGTGAATAACCGGCAATGATATAGTTTGTAAAAGTGTATACCCTGGCCTTTGAGAAGTCCGATTAAAAGTTCTGTTAATTGTATTGTTAGATTTTATGTTTACAATTAATATTGATGATTATTTTTTTTCTTTTCATTCTGTAATATCTTATGTATTGTCTGTTTGTTCTTCGTAGAGGATCGCCCCGTTCCTCGTAGAGAATCGTAGCGATCTCCGTAGAGTTTCGGGTCGTTTCTCGTAGAGAAAAAAGTGACTAATGCAATTTGTTGATAATGAGTGGCTTACCGGACTTCTAAATGAGCTTTTTTTGTCTTGTTATTTCTTTTATTCTTTTGGCTTTGGAAATGTTTTGGTGTTTTTTATATATTTACAAATATGATGTATGATTGGTGTCTTGTGGATATTCGGAATAATAATAGCGGCATAAATCCAAAACTGGATTTATGCCGCTATATTTGAGATTTTGGGGTTGTGACTTTTATTTGGCGTATTCTGCCCAGTTTACATTTCTCATATCTCCACTTTTAGCAAGCTCTGCATGCATACCCAATGCAGCCTGGATGCAGTGTGGTGTTTGGGCTTTGCTACCTGCCAGTTTAAGGTAATCCCAAAGTAACTGTTTGTAGTCTGGGTGAGCACAGTTTTCAATAATAGCCTGTGCGCGTTCTTTCGGGCTCTTGCCACGAAGATCGGCTATACCTTGTTCGGTTATAATAATATTAACCGAGTGTTCGCTATGATCGAGGTGAGACACCATTGGAACAATGGCACTGATCTTACCTTCTTTGGCCACAGAAGGACAAGTGAAAATAGAGATATAAGCATTACGGGTAAAGTCTCCCGATCCGCCGATACCATTCATCATTTTCGTACCACCGATATGTGTGGAGTTTACATTACCATAGAGATCGGTTTCGATGGCGGTATTCATAGAAATGACACCCATGCGGCGAACGACTTCAGGACTATTAGATATTTCCGAAGGACGAAGAACCAACTTGTCACGGAAGAAGTCCATATCATCATAAATACTTTGTAGGCAATCGTTGGTCACAGTCAGAGAGCAGGCACTACCAAATTTAACACGACCCTCACGAATCAGACCAATTACAGAATTCTGGATAACCTCTGTATACATTTCAAAGGCCGGAATTGTATTATCGCGACCCAATGCACCCAATACAGCATTGGCAATATTTCCCACACCCGATTGTAGCGGAAGGAATGTAGAAGGAATGATACCACGTTTCATATCGGCAGCCAGGAAGTCGGCTACATTCTGGCCAATTTTATCAGTCAAAGGATCAGCCTCTGCAAAACTGCGGGCTTCGTCAGGCCAGTTCGTTTCTACTACACCGACGATCTTATTAGGATCTACTTGTATATAAGGTGTACCGATACGGTCACTTGGTTTGTAGATTGGTATTTCGCGGCGATAAGGTGGGTCAAGTGGTTCGTACACATCGTGCATTCCCATCATATTCTTGCTGTGTGCACTATTTAGCTCTACAATAATTTTATCTGCAAGGCGGCAGACAGTCGGAGCAATACCACCGGCAGCTGTCAGATAGATTTTTCCGTCCGGAGTTACTTCACAGGCTTCGATGATGGCTATGTTTACTTTTCCCATAAATCCATAGCGTACTTCCTGTGCCATTTGTGACAAGTGGATGTCGTTATAAGCAATCTCGCCATTGTTTACCGCTTTACGGAAATCTGAGTTAGTTGTGTACGGAGCACGGTAACGGATTGCTTTAGCGCGTGACAATATACCGTCACATGAATCGCCTGTGGAGGCACCTGTAAAAATGCCAATCTGATACGGGTTTCCTTTAGCGTGTTCAGCTTCTGCTATTTTTGCAATTTCAGCCGTAACGGCTTTGGCCGTTCCGGCAGGAGTAAACCCGCTAAGGCCGATATTGTAGCCATGTTTTACAAGGCTGGCAGCTTCCGCTGCCGAGATAAAATTCAATGCCATATAAATTGTATATTTTTCGTGTTAGAATTTACATTAATATTTTCTTTGCAATATTTCGGACCAGATAATGGCACGCCTTGCCTCTTCTGCCGATTGAATGGAAAATTCACTTCTGTCTGCTTCTTTGATAGATTCAGATATATTATTCGGAGCATGGGTATTTCTGATACCCTCCTGAGGAAGGGATGGTTTGGGAGGTGGTACTGTTTTTTTCTGTGGCTTTTCAAAAATCACAGGTTTTTCAAATTCCGGCTCGTATTCATATTCGGGAGTTGGCATAGGCATACTTTTTTCTGGCTTATTGGACTTTTCTTTGTTGAACTGTTTGTAAATTCCAAAAGCGAGAATACCTGCTACCAAAAGAAATTGCATAACATCTTCCATAGGTTCGTTGGATTTTTGTCCGCCAAAGGTAACTATTTAATCTGATTAGAGCTAACATTTTAGCATGAAAAAAGGGCAGCTTCACAGCTCCCCTTAATTTTTTTAACCTAAACCTTAACTATGAAAAAATCTAATGTTTCTTTCATTGCACAAAAGTGTGAAATAAAGTTGAAATCTCCAAGTTGTGACTTGGAAAATGTTTGCTTCTTTAACATTAATTATAACTATTAGCTTCGATTACTAACTTGAAGCGTTATTTTTGTTTCAAATTGCCACTTATTGGCTCCGAAGCCGTATCTTTGCAACATCTAATTTAAATAATGATAAAATTATGAGTGAATTAACGGGAGCGGACTTTAAATCCGCAACTGCTGATGACAACAAGAAGTTGTTTATTGAAACGTACGGCTGCCAGATGAATGTGGCCGATAGTGAAGTAATTGCCTCTGTGATGCAGATGGCTGGGTATTCCGTTGCTGATTCTTTGGACGAAGCAGATGCTGTGTTTATGAACACTTGTTCCATTCGCGACAATGCCGAACAAAAGATTTTGAATCGTCTGGAGTTCTTCCATTCGCTTAAAAAGAAGAAGAAACATCTGATAGTAGGTGTACTGGGATGTATGGCAGAGCGTGTGAAGGATGATTTGATTGAGCACCATCATGTCGATTTGGTAGTAGGTCCTGATGCTTATCTTACTTTGCCCGAATTGATAGCTTCGGTAGAGGCCGGGGAGAAGGCGATTAATGTGGAGTTGTCTACAACAGAAACGTATCGCGAGGTCATTCCTTCCCGCATTTGCGGAAATCACATTTCCGGGTTTGTGTCTATTATGCGCGGCTGTAACAACTTCTGTACGTATTGTATTGTCCCTTATACCCGCGGACGTGAGCGTAGCCGGGATGTGGAAAGTATCCTTAATGAGGTGGCCGATTTAGTGGCAAAGGGATATAAAGAAATCACGCTGTTAGGACAGAATGTAAATTCTTATCGTTTTGAAAGAGAAAATGGAGAGGTTATTACTTTCCCGATGCTTCTGCGTACTGTAGCCGAAGCAGCACCAGGCGTGAGAATTCGTTTTACTACTTCGCACCCCAAAGATATGAGTGACGAAACGCTGGAAGTAATAGCACAGGTGTCCAATGTATGTAAACACATTCATTTGCCGGTACAAAGCGGAAGTTCACGTATTTTGAAATTGATGAACCGGAAATACACGCGTGAGTGGTATCTGGATCGTGTAGCTGCTATCAAGCGTATTATCCCCGATTGCGGATTGACTACTGATATTTTTTCCGGTTTCCACTCAGAGACGGAAGAAGACCACCAGGAATCTCTTTCACTAATGGAGGCCTGTGGTTATGATGCTGCTTTTATGTTTAAATATTCAGAACGCCCCGGCACGTATGCTTCCAAGCATTTGGAGGATAATGTCCCGGAAGATGTTAAAGTGCGTCGTCTTAATGAGATTATAGCTTTGCAAAATCGGCTTTCTGCTGAATCTAATGCGCGTTGTATCGGAAATGTTTATGAAGTCTTGGTAGAAGGGGTTTCCAAGCGTTCGCGCGAACAGCTTTTCGGTCGTACAGAACAGAATCGTGTCGTGGTATTTGACCGGGGTACACATAAGATCGGTGATTTTGTAAAAGTGAGAATTACTGAATCCAGTTCGGCAACACTGAAGGGTGAAGAAGTAATAGTTTAATCTCGTTTATTTCAGTATGGAAATGAGCGAAACTCACCACAGAGTAACACAGAGTTTAAATCTTTATTGAAACGCAGATTAACGTAGATTTTCGCAAAGGGAAACAAATATAAGATAAAGAACTACAGTCTTTTAATCTGTGTTTATTCGCGTTTCATCAGATAAATAGTACTCTGTGGAACTCTGTGTTACTCTGTGGTGAAATACACTCAAAACTATTTTAATATGAGTTTTTTGTTCAAGAAAGGTTTATCTTTGCTCTAAAGCGAAGATAAGCTGCACTTTGGTATAAAAAAATAAACGAGTTCATTTTATTCTGCTCTCGGTTTGCATTATCTTTGCCGTATAAACACTAAATGATTGTACTACTATGAACAGATTTTTTCTTTTGACACTCTCACTTTTCTTCCCATTGTCGATGATGGGGCAGTTGCCATTTCAAAAGACAGACGTAAAGGATGTTATGAAAAAAGTGGCCGATTGGCAGATTGCTCATCAAAAGGATGTGAAACACGGGGCACTGGATTGGACAAATGCCGCACTTTACATGGGAATGCTCGATTGGGCTGAACTGGCGGAGACGGAAATGGGGGATGCCTCTTATTATGATTGGTTGGTAAAATTGGGTCGGCGTTATGGCTGGCAGCCCGATAAACGAATGTATCATGCCGATGATATTGCTGTGGGACAGGTTTTTATAGATTTATATCGTAAGTATAAAGATAAGAATATGTTATATCCTACCCAGGCACGTGCGGAGTGGGTGGTGAACCATCCTTCGGACGGACCGATGGACCTGGATTACAAAAAGCGTGAAACGCTGGAACGGTGGACCTGGTGTGATGCACTCTATATGGCGCCTCCCGTATATGTGAAACTCTATGTACTGACTGGGGATAAACGGTTTATCAAATTTATGAATAAGGAATATAAGGCGACGTATGACCTTCTGTTTGATAAGGATGAACGTCTGTTTTATCGTGATTCAAGATATCTCACTCAAAAAGAGGCGAATGGAGCGAAAGTGTTCTGGGGGCGCGGTAATGGCTGGGTACTTGGCGGACTGGCAGAGATGCTTCAGGACTTTCCAAAGAATGATAAGAACCGTAAGTTTTATGAAGAGCTTTTTGTAACTCTTTCTGCCCGTGTGGCCGAGTTGCAGAGTGCTGATGGTTTCTGGCATGCAAGTATGCTTGACCCGGCTTCTTATCCTTCGCCTGAGACCAGTGCTACCGGGTTTATTGTATATGCGCTGGCGTATGGGGTCAATGAAGGTTTGTTGGATAAAGATACTTATCTGCCTATTGTTGAAAAAGGATGGAAGGCATTGGTTTCTGCTGTTGAAACAGATGGTAAGTTGGGGTATGTACAACCCATTGGAGCCGACCCTAAGAAAGTGACCCGTGATATGACGGAAGTGTATGGAGTGGGTGCTTTCCTGTTAGCCGGAAATCAGATTTATAAGATGTCCCGTTAATAAAGTATATATAAATATAATGAAGGTATGTCAAAACTTACCACAGAGTAACATAGAGTATTTTTCTAATAATCAACGACTTAAAATCATATCTGTGTTACTCTGTGGTGAGTTTTGACACATTTTGTGATGGTATAGTTCCTTACTTTCCCGTCAGTTTGTCTATTAACCATTGATTGACTTTTACATTCTGTTCCGGATAACGCCAATGCCCGGTTTCTTTTAGCAGGTAAAGTTCTTTGGGGGCTTCTATAACATTGTATGCGCTGTAAAATGAAGTAGGCGGGCAAGTCTCATCACTATATCCCCAGGAATAAAATCCGGGAATATGAATAAAACGTGCAAAATTGACTATATCGTAATATGCCAATGTCTGTGTTTCTTTGGGGGTAAGCTTTTTTACTCCAAACCACCCTCCTGCCCGGTTATGTGCATATCCCGCTATGTCACAAAGTGCCGGATAAAAAGCCGCCAGGTACTTCACTCTGGAATCAAGAGCGGCAGTAACCAAGGTCAGTGCTCCTCCCTGGCTTCCACCATAAGCCGCCAGATTCTCACCATCATATTGTGGAAGTGAGGCAATGAAATCGTTCGCCCGTATACAACCAAGGAACACACGGTTGTAATAATACTCCTCCCGGTTATCCATGTGATGATACATGTAGTTTTTGAGTGCTCCGGCTTGTAAGTTTGCGTATGCTTCCGGTTTTAGGTCTAAAGGGATACCATGAATCCCTATCCGGAATGTGATAACTCCCATACGTGCAAGTTCTTTATCTCCGGTGTGCTTTGCCACACCGGCTCCCGGCAGACGCAAAACAGCAGGGAAACGTCCCTCTTTATTAGGAATACATAATACTCCATACAGGTAATTACCGCGTGAATAATGGGATATTTTCACACGGTATACTTTTACGTCGGCATCGCTTTCTTCCGGTATAAATGTCATTTCCGATTGCATGGGGTATTCCCTCATACGGGATATTTGACTGTCCCAGAACGAACGAAAATCCTTTGGAAGCAGAGTGGTAGGTTGTATTTTTTCACAATCATATGCAATGTTAATCAAATTCCGATAAGGAAATCCATCTACTGTAACCTTGACTTCACAAGACAAGAATCCGGGAGAGCGTAGTCCTGCTGTTTTTATTACGGCAGTACCGTCTTTTAGAAGTACGGAGTCTTTTTGTGTCGGAGGCATTTTTTCCGGACCTATCTTATATTCTATTTTTACATTTTTCAGTTTCTGCTGGTCTTGAAATAAGGAAATAGTGAAACGTGCCGTTTCGCCTACTTTATAATTCCAATCATAGTGATCGGGTGTAATCTGGATAGTCACCAGGTCTTTATTCCCTTTTGCTGCTTGTGTACTGATAGTAAAAAGAAATAAAACGGATAAAATTAATATTCTTTTCATATTTAATGTTTTGTTAGATTGGATATGCTGCCGGATACTTTAAAAAGCAGATTCTGACCGTATTGAAGCAAAGTAGCTACTTCTTCCCCCGTCTGTCCTTCTGCATAAAAACGAATGATGTCTTCCGTTTCGGAACTGCGGATTAATAGCCATCGGCAATCTCCTTCAAAAATGAATTTGAGTCCGTTTACAAGATTGCGGCTACTTAAAAACGGCAGAATCTTCCGAATTGCGAAACCTGCTATTTCATGAGGCTGATTTTGATGTAACCAGGGTAACAGTTCATTTTTATCCGGTTGTGTATAAACCATATCAATACGGTCATAACATATAACTCCCATCTTTTCTTGCTTCTCTTCCAGGTAGTCGGAAAGTTTGCAGTAAGGGGATGCAGAAAGCATTTCGAGGAGTAATAGTGAAGAGAATATGCCATCCCGTTCGGGGATATGCATACCATAGCCGAATCCTCCACTTTCTTCGCCACCAAAAGCTATGGAATGTGTAGTCATGATATCAGCAATGTATTTGAAACCGACCTGAACTTCATATATGGGTATTTGAGGAGATTCGAAGATGCTGCGTACTTTGTCTGAAACGGAAGACGTTTTTACAATACCGCCTGGCATTTGTTTTACTCGTTTCAGATAGTCTACTAACAATAATATCGTATTTTGGGCCGATAACCATTCACCTGTATCCAGGCATACCCCTACCCTGTCCGCGTCTCCGTCTGTTGCTACACCAAAAGCAAAATCTCCTTCTTTTAATGCTTTCTTTAGTGGCAGCAGGTTTTTTTCAATCGGCTCGGCCAGTCGTCCGTGAAAAGTTTCGGACGCTTCGGAGTATATGGTATCCGCCGGACAGTTATGGGCATTCAGAATCTCCTGGATGAGCGTAAGCCCTGCCCCTCCCATACTATCTACCAATAGATGTAATCCTGCTTTTTTTATTCTTTCGAAATCAATTAATTTTTCAATATGTTCTGTATAAGCTGGTATAAAATTCATAGGATGTATGTTCGATGCAGAACGCTTTATGGGGGATGCGTATAAATAACTTTCTACTTTTCGCGTGTCGTCTGAATTGAAGGGACCTCCTAAACGTGATTTGAATTTGATGCCGTTATATGAAGGAGGATTATGTGAAGCGGTAATCATCACTCCGGCACAACAGCCTGTATGCAAAGTAGCATAAGATAATACCGGTGTCGGAGTGATGCGGTCGGATAATAATGCTTCTATATGGTTTCCTGATAGTACTTCGGCAAAAATCCTAGCAAACAATTGTGAGTTCTTGCGTGTGTCATAAGCCAAGGCTACCCGGGGGAATTCTTCTTTATAATTGTTGTGTATGAAATCTGCAAATGCCTGGGCTACCACTGATACGGTCTCTTGATTTATTTCCGTATCGATGTGTGCTCTCCAGCCATCTGTTCCAAAAAATATATTCATGTTTTTTTATTGTTTAATGTTTCTGACTGTTAGAGAATATTTACCTGTTGCAGGGCTTCCGAAAACCATTTTGTGATAAGGTGGGGGCGTGTAATGGCTGAACCTACAACAACTGCCCAAGCACCGTTTTCAATGCCTTTTGCAGCTTCGAGAGGGGTATTATAGCGTCCTTCGGCAAATACAGGGCACTCGGGGAGAGCGTTGACACATTGGCGCAGTATTTCCAAAGAAGGCCCATTATGGGATTCTTCTACCGTATACGGAGTATAACCGCATAGGGTAGTTGATACACAATCAGCGCCGGCTTCCCGGCATGCAATGGCTTCGTCAACGGTTGATATGTCCGACATTATTTTTACTCCTGTATATTTCTTTTTTAGACTCCGGATATATTCCGGTCCGGTAAGTCCATTTTCCCGTAGGCGGAATGTTCCATCCACAGCAATCAGTGGCGTACCAATTGCAATCAGTGCTTCTACTTCCCTGAATGAACCGGTAATACGTACAAATCCGTCCGGGAAATGAGATTTTGTCAGACCGATTACCGGCAAATGGCTATGTTTGATGAGATAGTCCGTTTTTTCTATACCGCAAGAGCGGATACCGGCAGCGCCTCCCTGGGCTGCGCATTGAGCAAATGCTCCTACTCCTTCGGGTGAATTAAAGGGTGAGCCTTCCTCGGCCTGACACGAAACGATGAGCCGGCCTTTAACTTTTTGAAATATGTCAATCATTGTTTTATGTATAGTAAGTTCTTAAAAATCAGCAGTAATAACTATGGGATAGTGGTCCGACATATATACCGGATCTGAATTTTTAGTGATGGTTATTGCTTTGGTTACCGATATATATTCGTTTACAAAAATGTAATCTATCTGTGAGGGTGGATACAATTTACCATAGCTGTGTGCTGTTCCTGCCGGCCCTGATTTCTCTGTCGCTATTTCCCGTGAATTGCTGAATTCACTGAGAAAGGTGTGAATGGGGGGAGTTTCGGGAGTACTGTTCATATCTCCTGTGATGAACACGGCCTCTTCTGCTGTCATTTCTTTTATTTTCCGGCAGATTAACCGGGCCCCTTCTAACTTGGCAACTTCTCCTACGTGGTCGAGGTGAGTGTTAAACACGTAAAAGCTACGGCAGTTTTCTATATCCCTGAATTTTGCCCACGTACAAATGCGGGGGAATTTACCATCCCATCCCCGGCTGACAACATCCGGAGTTTCGGATAGCCAGAACGTGCCGTAATCTAATACATTCAGCTTTTTCTTGTTATAGAAGATGGGAGTAAATACATCACTGTCCGGTGTACCTTGGCCGGATACACCGAGCCACTCGTAGATACCGATGGACAGGAAATCCTGTATCTGATCGGTCAATGGTTCCTGCATACACACAATGTCATACTGATAATTGCCGAATTCTCTGATTACCATCTTTTTTCGGTTTGACCAGGCGTTCACTCCGGTATCCATGTTTGAACCACGAATATTAAAGCTGCAAATCGTAATTTCGGTTTCGTAATTTTCACCATGTACCGGGAAGCTTGACAGGCTCAGGCAAACAAGGAGTAATATATATATTCTGAAAGCCATATCTGAAATCTTTTTATTGAGTTATAAACGGGCGTTGATAAATACAGCGTAATGATCAGATGGGAAGAAACCGTTTGGATAATGTTCGTCATCTGCTTCGTATTCTGACACTTTGATTTTATCATTTACGAAGATATAATCGATACGTACGGGTTCTACCTGTCCGAAATTGTGAGCCGTACCTACCGGTCCTGAGATATGGGGAGCAATAACCCGGGAATCTTTATAGTGAGAAGTGTACTCTTTGTAGGCATCGGTTGTATCGAAACTGTTCATATCTCCGCATATAAAGACCGGGGAGTTCCCTGCAAATTTCCGGGCCTGTGCACAGACCAGAGCTGCACCTTCTTGTTGTGCTATACGGCCTTTATGGTCGAGGTGAGTATTGAAAACATAGAATACCTTTCCGTTTTTACGGTCACGGAACTTGGCCCATGTACAATAACGGTCGTATTTTCCGTCCCATCCTTTTGAAAAAGGAGCCATTGTTTCGGATAACCAGAACATTTCATTATGCAATAGCTCAAAACGCTCTGCTTTATAGAAAATAGGGTTGTAAAGTCCTCGGATTCCTACAAAAGCATACCCTGTGGCCTTTTCTATATCTTCAAGCTGATTGGCTAATACTTCCTGCATACATACGATATCAAAATCGTGATGTTTGATTATTTTGCATAAGGAGTCTTTTCGGAATTTCCAGGAGTTGATACCGTCATTGGGCAGATCTCCCCGGATGTTATAAGTACAAAAACGGATGTTACAATCGGTTGTCTTATTCTTTCCCTGAACGGAAGAAATAATTCCTGTTGAGACGGATAATAAGAGAAATAGGATTTGAAATACTCTTTTCATGATTTATATTGTTTAGTAGTTAATTTTTTCTTTTCGCACTCCAGATTATTATCAGGAATAATAAGGATATGAAAGCTGCGGAAAGCCAGAAAATACGTATGGCGGAGAAATCATAGATAGGGTTTCCGTCGATGATAACTTTACGTGATTCTATCAGAAAACCACTGACTACGTCTTGCAAGCCGGCTGCTATATAACTGGCTATTCCAATGACTCCAACTGCTGCACCAGTTGCTTCTTTGGGAGCTATGTCTATGGCCATGAGTCCTCCCAAAAAGCATAGCAGAATACCAATGGATATGCCAAACAGTATCATAGAAATAATATCCAGAACCTCACAATGCTGCGGACCGAATAAAAATAGTACCAATGCAAGCAGATTGAGCAAACTGAACAAGCAAGCCGGTATGGTCCGGTTGCTGTGGAATAACTTGTCGGATAGGAGACCGGAAAATACAGTACCTACAATGCCACAGACCGAACTGACTGATACAAGGGTACTGGCGGTTACAATATTATAGCCCTTTTCTATTTCGAAATAATATACCCCCCAGCTATTGACGGCATACCGGCTGATGTACATAAATGCACTGGCAAGTGCAAGCATCCATATCATCGGGCTTTTTAAGACTTCAAGCTGCTTACTTTTAACGGATGAGGCTGTCTGCTTTTCTGCGGAATCGGATGGGATTGCTTTCCATTCGGGAGGAGCCGGTTTTAAGAAAATGAATATTAGAGCGACCCCTGCAGCTCCCAGGCATGCAGCGCTCATAAATCCCCACTGCCATCCTAAAGCACCAACGATGAATGATGTAAAGATAAAGGTAAGCGCTTCTCCGATGTTGTGACTGGCACTCCAGAAGCCATATACCGTTCCGCGTTCTTTCTCTGTAAACCATCGGTTTAACGCAATAACACTACAGGGCCCGCCTACTGACTGAAACCAACCGTTTACTGCCCAAAGTATGACAAATGCCCAGAATGGTACGGCAAATCCGAGTGCGGCATTTACCAAGGTAGCTATGAGAAGTCCACCTGCCATCAGATAGCGCACATTTACCCTGTCGGCTAAAAAACCATTGACAAATTTCCCGATTGCATAGGAGAAAAATAAAGCCGAACCGATTATGCCTAACTCTGTTTCAGTAAGATAACCGGTGTCTACTATTGGCTTTTTAACCACATTCAGACTCAGCCGGCAAACATAGAAAAGCCCATAACCCAAAGTTGCTGCTGTAAATACAGCCCATTTGGTCCGATTCGTTTGATTTTGTTGAGTTTGATTCATCTTCCTATTTTTTGATTATTTTATTTGACAGGATACTCTGTTCTGAAATACATTTGATAATATAGATTCCCTGGGGGAAATGAGATATATGAATTGCTTCGGAAGTATCTTGAAGGACATGGTCAACCATTAACTGTCCTTGTGTAGATATAATCTGAAGTCGTATTTTTCCCGTTAAGCCTTTAATGAAAAACTTATCTTCCACAGGATTCGGATAGACTTGAAATGTGGTTTCTTCAGTTTCTGCCCAGCCTACTCCTCCATTGGATTCTACTTGTAATATACAAGCAGAGTCCGAGCTGTCTCCAAGTTCGTCGGTACCTCGTATTGCCAAAGGAAAAGAACCGCTTTCAGAAGGAGTACCCGACAAATCCCCTTGAGATGAAAAATGCATGCCGGAAGGCAAATCACCGGAAAGTAATTGATAAGTCACTTTTCGTGCCCCTCCCCGATGATAGACGCAATTGTGGTAAGAAACTCCTTCCTGTGCCGGTATCACATGATTGGTGAATATCCGGATATGTGCGTAAGAAGCTAAAACGACATTATTGCCCGATCCGATTGCTTCTAACGGGAATGTATTTGTTCCGGACAGAGTCAGGTTGGTAGTATTGTAAATAGTGCCGTATTCGTTGGCTTCTTTGAAATTGGTTAGCATAAATAAACGGTATTCTTTTGTATCCGGTATAAATAATAGATCGGTTATTTCCTCGTCTGTTTTATTACCGAAACGTTTCACATTCAATACCTGATTTTCAGAAGATAACTTTACGATAAAAGCATCTTTCGCACCTTTATCAGGGAGGTTATAGCGATTATCTCCGGATGGGTTGAATATTACTTTTCCCATACAATAACCTCCTGCGTATATTTCATCGTTATCGTTGACGTATAAGGTATTGATTACCGTATTTTTACTTGTAGATGTTCCTCCGGCTGTATAGATGGATGAGTAGTTACCGTCCGGATTGAGCATAATACACAAAGCATGCTGTGTTCCCGTGGATGTAGTGGTTTGTGTGGAAGAACCGATGGAGAGCTGCTGACTGGTTGTAGAACCGGATAAAATGAGCTTACCGTCACTCAGGCATGCTATATCGGAAATCGTTTCATTCCCTGCTCCTGTTATCGGGCATGTCCATTTCTTTTCGCCGGATGTATTGAAACGGCTGACAAATATATCTGTGTTGTTTGTAGTCGTTCCCTGATATGTTCCGGCAAGAATAATATCCGTGCCGTCAGTCTTTATTTTTTTTCCGGAGGCGGATAAGTAGCCCTCTTCAGCAGAGTACCACAGTTGTTTCCCGGATAGAGTATAAGCAGCTAAAAAGCACTTCTCTTCCGAATTTCCGCAGAGATATACTGTTTGGTTGAATAATATAAAATCCTGAATGATGAAGTCTGCACTTTTTTCAAACGAAACAGGTGAAGATACTACTCCTTCCGGAGATACCGAATATAATTTTTCGTTTCCGTCATTTCCGGTAAGAAGCCATAGTACTCCCGCCTCATCGGATATTGCGGATTTCACTTTTGATTCGTTTTCAATTCTGATTAAACATTCGCGAATACCTTGTACCGAATATCTGGCAGCAAAAATAGCCGGGAGTTCGGACATCAATCCGGTTTCCGTATTGGAAATGAGTTCTCCGCTAAATTCTCCTGTTAACCAGATGTTGTTGCCACCCGCTACTATCTGTCGTCCGTATGCTGTCGTCATACTTCCGAAGTGATGAACCGTTTCGGGTTGTTGAGCATACGATACAGTACAAATAGAGAGTATAATGATGATTAGAATTTTGTTCATGATATACATATCGTAGGGAAAGAATACCCGGAATTCGGTCGTTCCGGGCATCCTTCCATTGATTAATATTAGTAGACGCTTGCTTTATGTACCGATTTTTTTCCCGAGATACTATCTTCTACAACTACGGTATAGATACCATTGTCTACAGTATAACGGTCATTACCTTTTAAACGGTTTTGTATTACCAATCTGCCAGACAGGTCGAATATCATCACTCTGCAATTCGATGTACTTGTTGATACTTCGATAGCACCGTGGTCTCCCCATACCCTGATAGCTTCCTGTTGATAGTCTTTCAGTCCGGTACCGGTAGAAACAGTAAGTGTATATTCGGCAAATCCAACGTTTCCATCAGCGTCTTTCATGCTGATCACAATCGGATAAATTCCTGTAGTAGTACTTGTTCCACTTAGTTCGCCGGTTGCCGGATTCAGATTGAGCCCTTCGGGAAGAGTACCATTATATAGTGTGAATTCGGCATCACCATTGGCATTTTCTGCATTAATAATCTGACTGAAAGCTGTGCCGGGTTTAATGACAGGTAGTACAGCCGGAGTTGCGTAGATTTGCTGATAGCATAGTAAAGCTACGCTGTAGTTGCTGCCGATAGTTGGTATTGTAATCGGGTCGCCAAACAGGTTTACGGGAGAAGCCGTACCGCCGCTACGGGTAGATATCATATCGGCTACATATAATAACCCTTCATTTCCTACTGCCATAGCTATCGCACCTTCCCGGGTAGCATCTCCTACACGGTGTCCTATCAGTACTTCACCTTTTGATGATAATTTCATCAGATACATATCCTGTCCCCCTTTAGCTTTAGAAGGGAACTGTCTTGCCTCGTCTTCTGTATCCGGATTAAAATAATAAGTTCCAAAAGAAGTACCGGCATTCCATATCGAGCCATCTTTGTCTATGGCAATTGTTTTGACATCTGTCGGTTGGTTGATACTGCCTGCTATATAGTTCCATTGATAGTTTCCGTTTGTATCGAAAGAGACAATCAGCATACTGTTCCAACTTCCGGAAGTGTCCAGGGTCTTCATGGTTACTTCGGGTGCATTGTCCACAACCAGATCTTCGCTTCGTATCACACCGCCGATGACTACCTGATTGCCAGCTACATCCATGGCATTAATATCGTCTAATTTACTACCTGTTAAACTGCGTGCCCAAATCATATTTCCGTCAGCTGAATATTTAACCAGGAAATTGTCTGTATTTTCTACAGATGCTGCCGTCATAGATTGTGTTCCGAATTGAATAGTTCCGCTAAATGTTCCGGCTGCATATATTCCCCCTTCTTCATCTACAGATATAAGATTTCCCGTTCCTGTTCCGCTTCCTGACATTGTTTTTGTCCAGATCAGATTAGCGTTACTATCGTATTTGGCGATAAAGAAAGCGAGTTCGGAATCACCGGATGAAATTTCTGAGTTACCTCCGTTTATATCCATATTTAAATTTCCGGTGAAAGCTCCGGTAATGACAAAACTTCCATCATTTTGATTTACTGCTATACTTTTAATAACAGGTTCTATACCGGAGTCGGTGCCTTTCAGCCAGACAGGATTTCCGGTCGCATCGTATTTAGCGATCAGGAAATCTTTATAGTCGGATTCTATTTTAAATGTTTCGGAGATTTGAGCGTCAGACTCAAAATTACCTACGACGTAAGAGTTGCCTGAGGCATCTGTGGCAACACTTTGTATAACAACTGAGCCGGATGTGCTTTTAATGGATGAGGCAAATACGCATTGTTTATTGGGGGTAAACTTGGCTATGTATGCATCCATTACGGTGGAGGTTCCTGTTATTTCTTTATCACCAATTGTCATTTCTGCTCCGGTGAAACAACCTGTGAGGTATACATTGTTGTCGGCATCTATAGCCATACTTTTGGCTGAAGTTTCTACATCGGCAATCCCAAATTGGCTACTCCATAAATATTTCTGAGAAAAACCGGTTAAACAGTTCATTACCAGTACTGTGAAAAGGAAAAGTCTTGTTTTCATAATTGTAATAATTTTAATTTATAGGTATAGCAAGGACCAACAGAGAGAGTTGACTCCCTGCGGAAAAGTTTTTAAATAAAATAGTATTCGGATTTTAGTATCCGTCGTTCTGATACATTCCGGATGGATTTATAGACACTTCCCGCCAAGGTATAGGAAGTAATAAATCGCGTTTGGAACACCCCTGTACCGATTTACTGCTCAGGAACTCTACCAGGTCGGCGGCCTTATAAAACCGGAGAAGATCAAACCAACGATGGTTTTCAAAAGCCAATTCGATACGCCGTTCGTGCAGAATGACCTCTTTGAGAGTTGGATAGGCTGTTTTGTACGTTTCAGAAGCCTGATCGTAAGGTTTTAATTTGGCACGGGTACGAATCATATCAATATAAGTGATGGCTTCGGATTCTAAGTTGAGTGCCTCATTTACTTCGGCAAGCATCAGAATGACATCGGCATAGCGCAACACTATCCAGCAAGAACCACCGCGCCCTTGAGAGTCTCCCAAATCAACGTATTTATTGACATAAGGGGTCGTTCCGTAAGTTTTGTACGAAACCACTTTGCGCATATCACCGGTTTCGTATTCTTTGGTCAGGTCATTTTCCGGAATATTATCTCCCAAACCTTGCGATTGTGAAATGATTCCTGTGGCATTGAGTGGCTGAAAATTTTTCGCAAAGTAAGAGCCTTCGTCGGTTCCCTGTAAGTACATTACCTGAAATATGATTTCATTGCAGGTAATATTGGCGACACCGAATACTTTGCCATAGGCAATATCTTCCAGTTTTCCGAATGGGCGAACGTTGTAAGCGGCTTCGAGGGCTTCTTTAGCCAATTGAAGATAGTCCTGAGTGGCCCCATCATTTAACCGTTTGGCCATTGTAAGGTATACTTTTCCTAATAAAGCATATCCGGCTGTTTTTGAAGCACGTCCGAAATTGGGATTGTTTCCGTCAAATCCCCAATTGTCCGGCAGTTGGCTTTGAGTTACGAATTCCAGGTCCTTTACAATAAAGTCATAAACTTCTGCTATCGGGCGACGACCGTATTTGAGGACTTCCGCTTCACTGTTTAATTGTTTGTCTACAATAGGAACATCACCAAACAGTTGTGACAGGTTGTAGTAGGATAAAGCACGTAAAAAACGGGCTTCTGCTTTGTATTGGCTTTTCTTCTCATCACTCATCGGTACGGCATCGATGTAGTCGAGCACTACGTTACTGCGGTAGATGCAAGTGAACATTCCGTACCAGGCCCGTTGTACCTCTGCATTGCTCGATGTCAGATTGTATACATCAAAATCATTGTATATACCCGAATTGGCTGTTTTGGATGCTAATGTGGTATTGTCGGATCTGATTTCAGTCCAATAATACATATTATTGTAATAATTTGTTTTTAATCCGTCATAGGCGGCGTTTAACGCCTGATACATATCATCTTCAGTTTTATAGAAGTCTTTCTTATTGAGTTTATCAGGGTCGGAACGTTCTAAGAAGTCACAGGCGGTAAATCCCGTAATCAAACAACTAAAGAGGATTATATTCTTTATTAATTTTATCTTTTTCATGATGCGGTCCTGTTTTTTAGAATGATAGTTTACAACCAAAATTATAGGCTCGTGCCAGTGGATAAGTTCCCCAGTCGAAACCCGGCATCAGATTGCCCGACTTGTAATTTACATCCGGGTTATAGCCAATGTAATCGGTTATCGTAAATGCATTGTCAACGGAGGCAAAAAGTGAGATACCTCTTAATTTTATTTTTTCTACCCATTTTTGAGGCAGGTTATAGTTTAAAGTGATGTTAGTACAACGAAAGTATGATGCATCGTTCACCATATAGGATGACACTCCATAGGTGTTTTTGTTAGTGGTGGCAATATTGGCACGATACATAGCCGGATTGGGATTAGTGACGGCATTGTAACGGTCGGCTGCCAATGCAAATTGATTACAGGTACCTTCCATATTCAGCAAGTAGTAATTCTGGAAACTGATAACCTGTGCTCCCTGTACTCCCGAAAAGGAAGCACTTAAGCTTAATCCTTTGTAGCTGATATTGGTGCTGAATCCATAGGTGAAATCCGGATAATTATCTCCTAATATCTCCCGGTCATCATCTGTGATTTTACCGTCATTATTGACATCTTTCCATTTGGCATCACCCGGTTGTACATTTTCGTAGTTCCATACGGCCGGGCCGGTGAGCTGATAACCTTCTTCACCTATGTGTTGTTTATCTACCAGTATCCGTTGGTACTCTTCTTCTGAAATTACTCCGAGACTGTTCAGCCCGTAAAAAGAACCGATGGGTTTTCCAACCATTGTTATGTGGCTGATAGCACTTCTTTCCCCAATGCTGACAATGGATTGAGAGTCAGGTAACGAAAGTACTTTATTCCGGTTCAGGGAAAGATTGGCTCCTATATTCCAGTTTACAACCCCGGTGAGGATGCGTCCGTCAACTTGAATATCGAAGCCGGTGTTGCGTATTTTGGCATTAGACAGGTTTGATTTATATTGAGTTGCTCCGGCAATGGCCGATACCGGTTTATTGAACAATAAGTCATTCGAGATACTGTTGTAATAGTTGGCGGACAGGGTGATACGGTTTCTAAGGAAACTCAAGTCCATTCCGACATTATACTGATCTGTTTTTTCCCACCCCAGTAAGTTGTCGACGAAAGCGCTTGGATAACGTGTGGGAACTATTTGGCCGCCTAATACGTAACCGCCTAAATCACTCATATACCCTACATGCTCATAATTTCCGATGTTATTGTTTCCGCTGATACCCCAGCTTACTCTTAATTTTGCTCCGAAATTTTCTCCGATGTGATTCGTCCAGAAATCCTCATTGGATATATTCCAACCTAAAGCAACGGACGGAAACATTCCCCATCGATTGTCTTTTCCAAAGCGGGATGAACCGTCACCACGCAGAGAGCCGGTAAATGTATAACGATCTTTCCATGAGTATACTACACGCCCGAATACAGACATCATGGCCCAATCGAATTTATCAGTATCTCCCCAACTGTCTCCGGGAGCAGTTCCATGGGCACTTAATTCCCGAATCGTATCATCTACAAAGTTGCGGGCACCGATGGAAGAGTTATCATATACTTTTTCCTGCATAGAGTAACCTCCTAAAATGTTTATCCCATGATCTCCGAAGGTACGGTTGTAATTAAGGGTTGCTTCCAATATCCAGTCAAGATTGGTTTGTGTACTGTAAGAAGCCCTTGAAAGCCGCTGATCACCCACATATCCGCTACCGGCCGTTGTGCCGTCGGTGTTCATAATAGTACCTCCTACTGTTGAGGGGCGATAATAACTTTCTGTCTGGGATATATATTGCATTCCGGAATAGATCTTTGCTTTTAGGCCTTTTACGATTTCCAAATCCAGATATCCCGAGACGGATGACATATATCTTTTTTGGAAATCTTCAATCTCATGTGCCAATGCAACGGGGTTTTCAGCCGGTGCTATGGAATATTTTCTCGCATATTGCATCTGCTGATCGACGGCGTATGAACCATCTGTGTTATATACCGGGAATTGCGGGAACATCACGAGAGCACTCATAATGATACCATCATTGTAATGACGTCCTTCTGCCTGTACGATTCGGTTTTTGGTATAGGAGGCTGCCGTGTTGACTCCTATACTCAAACGGTCGGTCAGCTTACCGTCAATGTTGAAGCGCGTCGTAAAGCGGTGATGATAAGATGGTGCGATAATACCGTCTTGTTCCAGATATCCGGCACTGGCCATATACTTTACCCGGTCATTACCACCGGTAATGTTCAGATTGTGCTTCATAATAGGAGCTGTGGAGAATATGGCGTCCTGCCAGTCTGTATTATAAGCCGGTTCAATGGGTTGTCCTGTTTCGAAATTGAAAAAGATATCCGGTATCTGGAAAATCTTTCCACTGGTTGCTCCGGCAACAGACATACGGTACTCGTTATTATGTAATGGACTATATTCCTTTCCGTTTTTGATACACCAGTCACGGTAAGCATTGTTAGCACTTTCTATTGAAAAATCGCGCATACCATAAGCGTCCAGCATTTTTATTTTGTGATCTACCTGTTGAAAACCGTATTGAAAATCATATTCTACTTTTGCCCGTCCGCTGTTTGTACCTCTTTTGGTTGTTATTAAAACAACGCCTCCGGCTGCACGTGAACCATAGATAGCGGCTGATGCTGCATCTTTAAGGACTTCGATGGAAGCCACATCGTTCGGGTTGATATATACATCTTTTGATGTGGGGAATCCGTCAACTACATAAAGTGGTTCTGAGCCGGCATTGATAGAACCTACTCCACGAACCCGCAATGATAAACCTTCACCCGGGCTTCCGGATGTCTGTTTGATTTCAACACCGGCAGCATGCCCTACCAATGCTTGCTCGAGTGTTGGCGTAGTGACACTTAACTCATCCATTTTAATACTGGAGATAGCTCCTGTCACATCTGTTTTGCGGACTGCACCGTATCCGATTACTACTACTTCTGAGAGAACCTTGGTATCTTCCGACATGACTACCCGTATGGGTTCTTTCCCTTTTACAATTAACTCTTTCGAAGTGTATCCCAGATATGACAATACGAGAATATCCCCTTTCTCCGCTGTAATGGTGAATTCTCCATCCATGTTGGAGCTTGTTCCTTTGGTGGAACCTTTGATCAGTACATTGACGCCTATCAAAGGGAGATTATTTTCGTCATAAACAGTTCCGGACAATGAGAAGTTCGCTTTCTCTTTTTTTTCTTTTTGGGGAGGTTCTTTCAGAAAAATGTAGATACTTCCGTTCCGTATTTCAAAATTTACATTTGTTTTTTGAGTTAACTCGGAAAGTACTTCTTTCACATCTTTTGCGGATGCCTGCACCGAAACCTTCACTGACAAATCCGTAAAACTGCCGCTGTATGCCAGGCGGAGTTTAGATTGTTTGGCAACATCATTTAGTACGGTTTTTAAGGGCACGTCTTTGTACCGGACCGAAACCTTTTGAGCATAAAGCATTCCTGTGTTGAAGAGGAATAGTATTGCTACTGTGACTTTTAGAACGAATGAATGTGATTCTTTTTTAAGAATATTAAAAAATCGAATCTTTATCATTCGTTTTCTGATAAAAACTGGCAAAATTTTCATACTTTTGTTTTGAATTTTAATATGAATAAAATTGGTAGTCGATGGAAGGGCCCTATTCCTTTATTGACTACCTTTTTTTATTTTCTCTTGTATATTAATATCTTGTCGTTGATCTTTTCATATTTAATCGGAGAAATGCGCGTTAAATCTTCCAGAATTGAATCCAGAGGCATGTTATTAAATGATATTGTGTATATGGAATTCTCTAAAGACTGATCCATCAATACAATTTCTTTGTTGAATTTGCGGGATAATTCTTTGGATATATCATCAAGACGAGTGTCTGTGAAGTATAGGCTGTTTGTCTTCCAGCCTGAATAGTCCGACACATTTTCAAGAGAACGCTTATGCATTGTTCCGTTTTTCTTTTCGTAGATAATTTGTTCTCCCGGAAACAATTCCAGGCTTTCCCCCCGGATATCGCTTACCCGGACATGACCCTGATTTAGCGTGGTAGTAATATCCGACTCATCGGTATATGCTTTTACATTGAATTTTGTTCCCAGTACTTTTATGTCAATTCCTGAGGTGTGTACTGTAAATGGACGGATTTTATTTTTGGCTACTTCAAAGTAAGCTTCTCCTTCCAATTCCACTTCCCGGCTAAATAATTTGAAACCGGGAGTATATTTTAACCGGGAGTCGGCATTCAGTATAATTTTGGTTCCATCCTGAAAGATAATTGTTTGCATATCTCCTTTGGGGACGTATATTTCGGCAAACCGGGGAGATTGTGTTTGATTGTAATATATGTATCCTCCGGTGGCTAATAATAAAATAGCAGGGATCCATATTGCGATGTGGCGTAACCACCATCCGATGGTGGCTTGAAGATGTTTTTTGTTTTTTTCTACCGGGGCTGGCATACAAAGTGGCTGTATCTTTATGGATTCCGTGCTTTGTAGTTCCTCACCCATCAGAATACGGGCAACATCTTCATCAATGATTTCGGATAAATAGAGTTGTCCTTCTTCAGTGCCGAACCAGCGACGTATTTCAGCCCGTCGCTCCGGTGGCAAAGCATCACATAAATAAAGCCGGATCTCTTCGTCTGTGATTGGGTAGTGGTTTTCTGTTGTCATTTTATTAGTTTTAGGTTGTAATGAGAAAAATACTCCTTACTTTCGCCTTGTATATAGAGTAAAATCGTAGTGGAGAAAAGTATTACTCGGCTTTTGATATTTAACATTTATAAACAAACCGAGGTGTAGTTCTGGTTTAGGAAAAGGAGGCACTAAGCAATACCATGCAAATGCAGATGAAATCTTTTTCGTTGAGGCTTTCACGCAATGACAATATAGCTTTATAATAGGATACTTTTACGGTGTTTACGGTAATATTGAGTTGCTCGGCTATTTCGGCATTGGATAACCCTTCGAAGATTTTCATTTGGCAAATACGGCGTTTTTGGGGTGGCAACAAGGTTAAAGCTTTTTGTATCGCCTCGTTACGCTGCTTTCTGTACAGGGTTTGTGTAATATTCTCTTCTTCAAAAAGCGGCATTCCCAATATTATTTCTTCTTTTTTTTCGAGAGTCAGCTGATGAAATTTGTAGGTATTTAACAGGTGGTTTTTAAGAATGCCGTACAGGTAAGGTTCCACTCCCTGTTCCGCATCGATCTGAGTACGGGTTTCCCACAATCTCATAAATGAGTATTGTACTGCATCTTCTGCCATTTCTTTTGATTTCAGATAACGTAATGCCAACAGGAAAAATTGCCGGTGACACTTTACGTATATTTTGGAGAAAGCCGAATGACTACCGTTGATAAGTAATAAAACTATTTCTTTGTCTATCTTTTCCATGTCTAAACTTATTAAGGTATTCTGGTTGAATATGGCTACGAAGTTAAATAAAAAATCTAATATTCGTCATGCTGATATTGATTTTACCTGTGTGTAGTGTATCAAAGGAATAAACTTTTTATCAGCATATTGCATTTGGATTGCATTATCTGTTAAAAGACCTCAAAGAAACTACCTTACATCACTTTTTATTTGTTTCTTTGCACCAAATTCGGGTGAAGTGCGGTCTTGTGACTCAATGCCGCACTTAATTTATGGCAATAATCAATGAATAAACTCTCTATAAATGCTTGTCCGCTATGCGGTGGCACGCACTTGAAGCGTGTCATGACTTGTACGGATTACTATGCATCGGGTGAACAGTTTGATGTGCTTTCCTGTGAGGACTGCGGATTTACTTTCACACAGGGTGTTCCTGTAGAAGCAGAAATAGGACGCTATTATGAAACTCCCGATTATATTTCCCATTCTGATACAAAAAAAGGGGCAATGAACGCTATTTACCATCAGGTACGTAAGTACATGTTGGGTAAGAAGGCACGTCTTGTAGCCAAAGAGTCTCATCGCAAATCAGGACGTTTGCTTGATATCGGTACAGGAACCGGTTATTTTGCTTCAACGATGGAGCAACGTGGCTGGAAAGTGGAAGCTATCGAAAAGAATGCTCAGGCACGTATGTTTGCCCAAGAGCATTTCGGACTGGATGTGAAGGCGGAAGAAGAATTGCAGGAATTCGAAGCGGGTTCATTTGACGTGATTACTTTGTGGCATGTGATGGAACATCTGGAACATCTTGATGAAACCTGGGAACGTCTTCGGGAGCTTTTATCAGACAGAGGTGTTCTTATTGTGGCTGTACCTAACTGCTCTTCGTATGATGCCGTTAAGTATGGCAAATATTGGGCGGCGTATGATGTACCCCGTCATTTATGGCATTTCACTCCGGTTACAATACAGCAATTTGCTTCCAAACATGGTTTTATTATGGCAGCACGCCATCCGATGCCGTTTGATGCATTTTATGTATCAATGTTGAGTGAAAAGCACCGGGGTAGTTCTTTCCCTTTTATGAAGGGTATGTGGGTAGGAACAATGGCATGGCTTGGTACCTTAACGAAGAAAGAGAGAAGTAGTTCTATGATTTACGTATTTAGAAAAAAACGCTGATGAAGAATAAAAACAAAAATAATTCGGTGTCTTATTTCGACATGCAATTCATAACGTCCAGTATCAGTACTACGTTGGTATTGTTGTTGTTGGGACTCGTTGTGTTTTTTGTTCTGGGGGCGCATAATCTTTCTATCTATGTCCGTGAAAATATTAATTTTTCAGTTCTCATCAGTGATGATATGAAAGAGGCTGATATTCTAAAGTTGCAGAAGAAGCTGGATAAAGAGCCTTTTGTGAAGCAAACAGAATACATATCAAAGAAACAAGCTCTGAAAGAGCAGAGTGAAGCCATGGGAACTGATCCGGAAGAGTTCCTGGGATATAATCCCTTTACTGCTTCGATTGAGATCAAACTGCATTCTGACTATGCTAATTCGGACAGTATTGCCAAGATAGAGAAAATGATAAAGAAGAACACCAATATACAAGATGTGCTCTATCAGCGCGAATTAATTGATTTGGTGAACGATAATATACGGAATATCAGTCTTGTACTGCTTGCTCTGGCAGTGGTACTGGCTCTCATTTCTTTCGCTTTGATCAACAATACCATACGTTTGGCCATCTATTCCAAGCGTTTCCTCATTCATACCATGAAGTTAGTGGGAGCCAGTTGGGGCTTTATCCGCCGTCCGTTTTTACGACGGAATATATGGAGTGGTGTGTTGGCAGGTATCATGGCCGATGCTATCCTGATGGGAACTGCCTATTGGTTGGTGTCTTATGAACCTGAACTGATTCGTGTGATAACTCCTGAAGTGATGTTATTGGTTTCCGGTTCGGTATTGATATTTGGTGTCGTAATTACGTTTCTGTGTGCTTATTTGTCCATCAATAAATACTTGAGGATGAAAGCCAGTACGCTGTATTACATATAACACAGCGTGTAATTTCAATCGTAAATTGTAAATCGTAAATAGTAAATAACATTATGGCTGACAAACAAAAATTTGCCTTTGACAAGACCAATTTCATTTTACTTGCTATCGGAATGGCGGTAGTTATTATTGGTTTTATCCTTATGACGGGGCCTTCTTCTACAGAGACCGTTTTTGAACCGGATATTTTCAGTGTACGAAGAATAAAAGTAGCACCGGTAGTTTGCTTCCTGGGCTTTATTTTTATGATATACGCAGTGTTGCGCAAACCTAAAATTAAAATAGAAGAATAAGTATGGGAGATTTAACGACGATACAAACTATTATTATTGCTATTGTAGAAGGATTGACTGAGTTTTTGCCTGTTTCCTCCACCGGACATATGATTATAACACAGGCTTTGTTAGGAGTGGAAAGTACCGAATTTGTAAAAGCGTTTACGGTGATTATTCAGTTTGGTGCTATTCTTTCGGTAGTTTGCCTTTACTGGAAGCGTTTTTTCCGTTTAAATCATACCCCATTGCCTGAGGGTGCTTCGCCCCTTAAACGCTTTTTGCATAAGTTTGATTTTTACTGGAAGCTTTTGGTGGCATTTATCCCTGCGGCAGTTCTTGGCCTATTGTTTAGTGACGAAATAGATGCTTTGTTGGAAAGTGTGGTAGTGGTAGCTGTAATGCTTGTGATAGGTGGTATATTTATGCTGTTTTGTGACAGAATATTTTCTAAAAGTGACAAGGACTTTAAGATGACGGAAAAGAAAGCATTTAATATCGGATTGTTCCAGTGTATTGCTATGATACCGGGTGTTTCGCGTTCAATGGCTACTATCGTGGGTGGAATGGCCCAGAAGATGACACGAAAGGATGCTGCCGAATTTTCTTTCTTTCTGGCTGTTCCTACTATGTTTGCAGCTACCGGATACAAGGTGCTGAAACTCTTTTTGGATGGCGGAACAGAAGTATTAATGAACAATATGTCTGCCTTGATCATTGGTAATGTGGTTGCTTTTGTAGTGGCGTTGCTGGCCATTAAGTTCTTTATTAGTTTTGTTACAAAGTATGGATTCAAAGCTTTCGGTTGGTATCGTATTATCGTAGGAGGAACAATTTTAGTGCTGTTGATGTGTGGATATAATTTAGAGATTGCTTAATGAATTTTAAAGAAGGAGAAGTACTTTTTTTCAATAAACCTCTGGGATGGACATCGTTTAAGGTGGTAGGCCACATACGTTATCACATCTGCCGGAGGATGAAAGTAAAGAAATTGAAAGTAGGACATGCAGGTACGTTAGATCCTCTGGCTACGGGAGTCATGATTGTATGTACAGGTAAGGCGACTAAGAGAATAGAAGAGTTTCAGTATCATACTAAAGAGTATATTGCTACCATACAATTGGGAGCTACTACTCCGTCTTATGACCTGGAACATGAGATAGATGCAACTTATCCCACGGAGCATATAACCCGTGAGAAGATCGAAGAAGCATTGAAGCAGTTTTTAGGAGAGATTCAGCAGATTCCTCCGGCTTTCTCGGCCTGTAAAGTAGATGGTGCCCGTGCTTACGATCTGGCACGTAAAGGGCAAGAGGTCGAATTGAAGCCTAAATTGCTGGCCATTGACGAGATAGAGTTACTGGCATGTGATTTGGAGAAGATGGAGATAAAAATCCGGGTGGTTTGTAGTAAGGGAACTTATATTCGTGCATTGGCCCGTGATATTGGTGAAGCGCTTCACAGCGGTGCCCATCTGACAGGATTGGTTCGTACCCGCGTAGGTGAGGTTAAATTGGAGGATTGTCTTGATCCCGAACACTTTGCAGACTGGATAGACCAGCAAGAGATTGAAATAACAGAAGATAATTAACGTAATAAGGAGAATAGATATGAAACTGTCACAATTTAAATTTAAGTTACCAGAGGATAAAATAGCTCTGCATCCGATGAAGTACAGAGATGAATCGCGTTTAATGGTACTCCACCGTAAAACGGGTGAGATTGAACATAAGATGTTTAAAGACGTCTTGAATTATTTTGATGATAAGGATGTGTTTATTTTCAATGACACGAAGGTATTCCCGGCTCGTTTGTATGGTAATAAGGAGAAAACCGGTGCACGTATTGAGGTGTTCTTATTGCGTGAGCTGAATGAAGAACTTCGTTTGTGGGATGTATTGGTAGATCCTGCACGTAAAATCCGTATCGGCAATAAACTTTATTTTGGTGACGATGATTCAATGGTGGCTGAAGTAATCGATAATACCACTTCACGTGGGCGTACATTGCGTTTCCTCTATGATGGTCCCCATGACGAATTTAAGAAAGCACTCTATGCGTTGGGTGAAACTCCACTGCCCCACTCTATCATTAATCGTCCGGTAGAAGAAGAAGATGCGGTACGTTTCCAGTCTATCTTTGCAAAGAACGAAGGAGCTGTAACGGCGCCTACTGCCAGCTTGCATTTTAGCCGTGAATTGATGAAACGGATGGAAATTAAAGGCATTGATTTTGCTTATATCACATTGCATGCCGGTTTGGGTAATTTCCGTGATATTGACGTAGAAGACCTTACCAAGCATAAAATGGACTCGGAACAGATGTTTGTTACCGGCGAAGCCGTAAAAACGGTGAATCGTGCCAAAGATCTGGGTAGAAATGTATGTGCCGTAGGTACTACTGTAATGCGTGCTATCGAGAGTACTGTAAGTACAGACGGGCATCTGAAAGAATACGAAGGTTGGACAAATAAGTTTATTTTCCCACCGTATGAATTTACAGTAGCCAATGCGATGATTTCTAATTTCCATATGCCATTGTCTACCCTGTTGATGATTGTTGCCGCTTTTGGTGGATATGACCAGGTAATGGATGCTTATCATGTGGCAATGAAGGAAGGCTACCGTTTTGGTACCTATGGGGATGCAATGTTGATTATAGACTAGGAAAATAACGATTAGTGATAAGTGATTAGTGATAAGTGATTAGTGCCATGCGGCGTATGCGTATCACTAATCACTCATCGCTAATCGTTAATCACTCATCGCTAATCACTCATTATCATGGTTTATTTAGGGCTTGGAACTAATTTAGGAAATAAAGAGCAGAATCTCCGGATGTCTGTACAAAAAATAGAAGAGCGGATAGGGAAGATTGTTTCCCTTTCCGCTTTTTATGTGACTGCTCCCTGGGGATTTGCTTCTGATAATAGTTTTTTGAATGCTGTAGTTTGTGTAGAGACCCCTCTCCGGCCTTTGGAGGTATTGAAGGAAACTCAGGCGATAGAACGGGAGTTGGGGCGTACAAGTAAGTCTATGGGTGGAGTATATTCAGATCGGCTTATAGATATCGATTTGCTGCTTTATGGCGATACAATTATGGATGAAGAAGGATTAATTCTCCCCCACCCTCTAATGGTCGAACGCCGGTTTGTAATGGAACCTCTGGCGGAGATTGCTCCCGATGTGATGCATCCTGTGCTTCACAAAACAATGAAAGAACTTTTTACTTCTTCTTTTTCTCCGCAATAAACTGAGGCAGATAGGCGATGCATCCTATTAATGCTGCATATAAATAATGTAGCTCTGTAAATGGCTTGTGCATCAGTATGCAAATGACATAATAGATTCCTATCGTTACTCCGATGTATGCCAACAAAATAAGTACTCTTTTTATTCTCTTCTTCATACGAAAATGATGTTAATATGGACCAAAGTTAGTAATTAATCAGAAATAATCTCTACCTTTGCATCCGAAATGAAATGTGGAAAGATTTGAGTAGCTTGCAACCACAGAAAAAAATGCTAAAACAACATTCCTTTCTGTGTGCCGGATGGCACTCCCCTACTCATCCTGTCTTTTCTCATTTGATTTTTAATTTTCAATTTTCAACTTTTAATTTTTAATTAAAATGGGATATTTATTCACGTCCGAATCGGTGTCTGAAGGACACCCCGACAAAGTGGCCGATCAAATATCGGACGCTGTACTTGACAAACTGTTGGCATTTGACCCCAGTTCGAAAGTAGCTTGCGAAACCTTAGTGACTACCGGACAGGTAGTGCTGGCAGGAGAAGTGAAAACCAGTGCATACATTGACCTACAACTTGTAGCACGTGAAGTAATTAAGAAAATCGGGTACACCAAAGGTGAGTACATGTTTGAAAGTAATTCCTGTGGTGTATTCTCTGCTATCCATGAGCAAAGTGCCGACATTAACCGTGGTGTAGAACGCGAAGACCCGATGAATCAGGGTGCAGGTGACCAGGGAATGATGTTTGGTTATGCTACTAACGAAACGGAAAATTATATGCCGCTTTCTCTTGATCTGGCACATCGTATCCTGCTCGTTTTGGCTGATATTCGTCGCGAAGGGAAAGAAATGACCTATCTCCGCCCCGATGCCAAGAGCCAGGTGACTATTGAATATGATGACAACGGCAAACCCGTGCGCATTGATACAATTGTGGTATCTACCCAGCACGACGACTTTATCCAGCCGGCAGATGACTCTGCAGAGGCTCAGTTGAAGGCCGATGAAGAGATGCTTGCTGTCATCCGTAAAGATGTTATCGAAATACTGATGCCCCGTGTGATTGCTTCTATTCATCACGCAGACGTATTGGCTTTGTTTAATGACAATATCATCTATCATGTGAATCCAACCGGTAAGTTTGTTATCGGCGGTCCTCATGGCGATACAGGTCTTACAGGGCGTAAGATCATTGTAGATACCTATGGTGGTAAAGGTGCACACGGTGGTGGTGCTTTCTCTGGCAAGGATCCCAGCAAGGTAGACCGTAGCGCTGCTTATGCTGCCCGTCATATTGCTAAGAATCTGGTTGCTGCCGGTGTGGCGGATGAAATGCTTGTACAAGTGTCTTATGCTATTGGTGTGGCTCGTCCTATCAACATTTATGTAGATACTTACGGACGCAGTAATGTGAAGATGAGTGACGGTGAAATAGCTAAAAAGATTGACGAATTATTTGATCTTCGTCCGAAAGCTATTGAAGAACGTTTGAAGTTACGTAATCCTATCTACAGCGAAACTGCTGCTTATGGACATATGGGACGTGAACCCCGTGTAGTAACCAAGACTTTCTCTTCTCGCTATCAGCCCACTAAGACTGTTGAAGTAGAGCTCTTCACTTGGGAGAAACTGGACTATGTAGACAAAGTGAAAGCTGCTTTTGGCTTGTAAATCAGCGTAGCTTTACAGCTATTTATTTATAGAGAGTCGCTCTTCTATGCCATAGGCTATAGAAGGCGGCTCTCTTCTTTTTTAAGAGATAATTTGAAAGTATTCAAGTATAAACGCAAGCTCTCATTTGGATATAACTACATAGTATCATTGATTTTATTATTGGTATTTACTTGATAAACAGTGATATAATATACCCTTCTTTAACATAAAATTCCACTTGTATTCCATACTCTGTCCCATCGATTAGTCGTAATTTTAAATTTGATTCATCCGGATACATTTTTTTGAATTCGGACCATTTTTTACTGATCTACCTTACACATTCCTTGTATTTTTTGAACTGCCACAAAAAATCTTCCTGATAAATATTACCTATATATTTTGAAAGATAGTACCCAACCCGGCTGTGTAAAAAGCCATATACTTGCATCGGAAGAGTATGAAGAAATTATTTTAGGTAATAGAAGAACAGGAGATCATAGCTTTCTTGAGTAATAAATAATTTAATATTTACTTAATCACATGAGACTTGATTTTATATTTTTACTAATTGTTTTGCAGAGTGTAAGGCTTAGTGGTGCATACCCCGGGTTTTTAATTTCTGCTCAATTGAGTGAGGAAGAATGCTTTATTGATCAACATCAGGTGGTTTCCACTCTTGTTGAATCATTATGGTCCACTTTATGGTTTCATCCGCTTGATACGTTGGTGATAGGAATACTTATCTCCCTGATGGCATATAATAGGATAATACATAACAAACAATTACTTTCTCACGAAAAGTTAGGAATTTCATTGAGTATAATTGATAAAGCACAAACTCCCATGACACTTATACAGAATCTGCTGGAGGATCTTACCTCTGATACTATTCCCGAATCTGTCTCAAAAAAAGCAAAACGGGCACTTGGGCACATTAATTATGTCATAGATTGTCATAAAAATGTGATTGCATTGAGTGCTATGAAGGAAATAATGCATCCTGGATTTAGTACTACTGAGTTTGAACTTTATACGTACCTGGCTCTGATTACTGATCAGTGCCGTGTGTATGCTAATATACACCGGATACAATTAAATGTCAGTAAGAGTTTCAATTATCTCAGTTGTCATGTGAATGAAATTGCTATGACTGCTGCTCTTCGGTGCCTTTTGAATAAGGTGATTGATAATACGCCCTGTGATAGTTGTATAGATATTAGGGTATCTCATCTTAATGACCAATGGAGTCTGCAAATAACCAACTGTCCAAAGTGTGAAAATAAATATGAAAGACTGTTTACACTAATTTTCGGACCGGGATTAGTACATCGTTACGGAAGTCTTCGATTGGTAAGGAAGGTGATCCATTTACATGGTGGAAAACTGATAGTAAATAGTCGTGGACGAGTAGTTACTTTTCAAATTGTTGTTCCTTTAAATTGTAATATAACAAAACAGCCGGTGCCGGAGAATTGTGTGCAGAATGGTGATAAGGCTGTTTGTGCCAATGGTAAAGGCGAGGTTATTGATGTAAAGTTACCGTTGGAGTCGGATAAAGCTCCGTTTGTTCTATTGGTGATGGCAGATAAAGAGCTAAGTGATTATCTGAATGAAACGTTTTCAGCATCTTTTCGAATGACAACCCTTGAAAAGCCGGAACAGGTTTTCTCTTTTTCAGGTTTATCCATTCCGGATGCTATTATTATTGACGAAACTGTTAATGGTACGTATGGAGACGAACTTTGCTCTCAGATAAAATCAGATGCCAATATGGCCAATGTCCCTGTTGTTCTTCTGATAAACTCCGATGATAATGAGAGTTACCTCACCCATATTCATTGTGGCGCTGATAAGTTGGAAAGGCGTATGGTCAATATTTGTAAGCTCAAAGCAGATATCCGGATGCTTATAGCCAGACATACTTTACAGCGCGAACGTCTCAAAGAGCTTTTGGCAAAGAATTCTTCTGCTGTTCTTCCTGAAATGGTTACAAAGGATGATGAAAACATTTTGTTTATGAATAAAGTGCAAAAATTCCTGGAGGAGAATCTTTTTGAAAGAAAGTATACAATAAAGATGTTGAGTGCAGACATGGGAATGAGCCGTACTAAATTCTATAGTAAAATGACAGAAATTATAGGGAAAGCGCCCGAATACTATATCCTTGCTTTTAAAATGGATAAAGCCAGAACCTTGCTTGCCACACAGCGATACAGTGTCACCGAGGTAGCAACCATGGTAGGTTATTGTGATGCAAAATATTTTGGAAAGAAGTTCAAAGAGTTCTATCGGGTTTCACCATCGAAATACATTGAGAATGTAATAGGGTAAAGTTGTTTTTAAATGCTATACTTCTATGTATCTTTGCCATGTAAAACAACTGTTCTTTATAACTATAAGATGTACTCTTCTCATGTACTTCCTCCTTGTGCAGGGCCGACGCATTAAAATGCGCTGTCCTGTAAAAGTGTTGACAGGTATTTTTC